>JYMV01046922.1_pt1 | contig 73870 bp, 63 predicted proteins | sample 338911 | NCBI WGS metagenome assembly JYMV01 (sample SAMN03354496, study PRJNA234377) | hydrothermal vent metagenome | biome: Deep sea; feature: Hydrothermal plumes at the Eastern Lau Spreading Center, Western Pacific Ocean; material: Seawater | place: Tonga | collected 2009 | depth 2000 m m | reverse complement strand
GCTCAATTAGGAATTTTTTGTTAAATAAAACTTTGGTTTGAAAGAAAAAATTTGTTTGTTTAACCTAATGATAAACTAAAACACCTAATCATGGACGACTCAAATAAAGAATCTGAAGAACAAGAAAATAAAGATGAATCCCAGGAAAATGCTTCCCCGAAACCTGAATCTACCCCGGAACCTGAATCTACCCCGGAACCTGAATCTACCCCGGAACCTGAATCTACACCGGAACCTGATCAAGCTTCTGAATCAAAACCTGAACCCGCTCCTGAGCCAGCTCCACCACCTATTTCTGCGCCGGCACCTGAAGCTGCACCTGAGCCAGCTCCAGAACCTGTTGCTGCACCGGCACCTGAAGCTGTACCACCACCGACCACTGATAGTGGCGGAGGAGAAAGAGTTGGATTCGGATCGCGATTGGGAGCATATTTACTTGATGTTGTGGTCAGTGGAATTGGTGGCGCTGTATTAGGTATGGTGGCAGGTACAGCATTGGCCGCATTACTCTTTGGACAAGGAGATGCAGGAGCGTTTGGGGGACTAGGTGCGATGCTGGGAGGATTTATCGGGACTATTGCAGGGTTCACTCTCTTTTACATTCTCATTCTTCTAATGGAAGCCTTTACTGGTCAAACTCCAGGTAAGATGATGTTGAAGATCAAAAATGCGAATGCAGACGGTACAGCGGCTTCAACTGGAAAGTTGGTGATGCGTGCTATACTGAAATATGGTCAACTGGTATTTACGATACTTGCCGGAGTAGCCGGAGTAGCGGTTTTGGGTACTGTTGGCCAGGTTTGGGGACTGGTAATTTTCATTGGATGCTTCTTTGTCCTCGGAGCGAAGAAACAAGCGATTCATGATTTAATTGCAAAAACAGCCGTCTTTAAGAAGAGCGATATTAAGTAGAGAATCTCTTGTTCATAAATAAAAAAAGCCTGGACGAATAGTCTGGGCTTTTTTTGTGTTTGGAGTTGCAGAAATTTATTCTTTTATAGTGTGTATATCATCAACCAAAAATTTTGTTGTGTGCCAGCGTGCTTGTCATTCCTGTAAACTTTCTTTCAATTTGTCCCATGTTTCTTGAGTTATAACTGGGTGACTTTTTATATTCTTGTCTCTGCAATATTCGATTATATATTCTGCTCGCTCTTTGGAATCTGGGTGTGTGCTAATCCATGATAAATATTTCATCGATTCGCTTTCTTCATCGGCAAGTTTGTATAGAAAGTTTGCAAATGGTTCAGGATCTATATTTGCTTTTATTAAGTATTCAACTGCTTGAATGTCAGCTGCCGTTTCCAAACTTCTGTCAAACGCTGAAGATGATAACATTTTCACAGTTTCCATTATTATTTCGCCACCGCTATTTCCTGTTGTCATTGAGACAAGAACTGACAACCCAATTTCCTTGATCAATTTTTCCATTACATGATGTAGCTCAATATGTGCTATTTCGTGAGCAATAACACCACTTAATTCTGCATGATTGTCAGCAGCTAAAATTAGGCCGCTATAAATAATAAGATGTCCGCTTGGTAATGCAAAAGCATTAGTTTCAGTCTTGTATAGAATATGAATTTTTATGTTATTTCTTTCAATCTCGTTTGCCTTGCATATTCTAGTCACTATACTGTCAATTGAGTTTGTGACAGTCTGATTATTAATTTCTCTTTCTGTCTTTTTGGAAATTTCCCAAAAAAGTTCACCAAGTTTCTCTTCTGTTTTTTCGGTGGCTTCTTTAACATTGAAAAAGGTCATCCAATCAATTTGATTCAAAACAAGCAAAGTGGAGAAAAATAACACTACTATTACTATCCCCTGAACCACCGCGTTTTTCATGCTTCAGATTTACATATTACATTTGTCAAAGTACCATAAAACCACCATTCAACATGAAGTCCTTTTCTTGTTTGGATAGCAGTATAAATGGTAGCAATAAACTCAGTCAAATTGAAAATTAGTACGGCAATAATGTATGAAATGTATTTACTGCTTAGAGTATCTGAACCAAAAATTATGAACATAGTCCACCAAAACCCGTAGCTATTAATGAGAAGCATAGAAAATTGTGAAAGCAACGCTTGGATGCAGTGCCACCTGACAAAATAGGTACCCCTTCTGTTTCCCAAATAGAACATCAAAGTAGCTATTAAATTAACTATAGGTAAAGGCAAACCCACGATTAATGCAATCAGGGACATTAGGTAACTATTTGAGGCTTTCTCGGCTTCATGATCTCCCGGTTCATAGGGAAATTTCGTTACATTTATCATAGTCCTTTTGAAATATTCCAGATCCAATTCACTAGTACAAGCAATATAAGTGGGATTGCAAGTCTTGGATGTTTAAGACACGCTACTGCTCGATTGTAAATGACAAATAATGTATTTCTCTTCGTTGCTAGATCAAGCATAATCCAGAGAGGCACAATAAGCATAATTAATGCTATCAGAATCCCAAGGGGATTTATGTACAAGGACTCTAAAAAGTTGCCACTTAATAAGGAAAGTACAGACCTCGTTGAACCACAGGATGCGCAGGGTAAATTAGTTGCATGCTTAAATAAACAAACTTCAACAGTATTAGTTTCTGATTGAATTAATGTCATTTGATAAAACAGCAGCATATACCCAGCTATACAGGCTGCAAACAATATCGTGTATAACTTACCTCTGTTAGTCGACACTATAAAAGAACCTTTTGCAGTTTTTCCATATTTTTCTCCCTGGTAGCACCCATAATCAGGAACCAGTCTATGATTGTCCATATACCAAAACCACCACATGTTAAGAGTTTACCAATTCCGAGTCCAACGTCACCAATTACAAACCTATCAATACCTAACTGACCGACTAATACAGAAATGATCAGACTTGTGGTTGGGTCATTAAACTGCACGGACTGGACTAAAACCCATTTAGAATCGTCAAGACTGAGCAACCTGTCTCTGATGAGAGCTATTTGATGACTTTCAAAGAATTTGCCATTTGTCATGATAAACATGTCTGCTTTTTGTGAATCCATTATATATGCTTTAGTAGTTTAAATTTTCTGTTTATACGGGTTTAATATTGCGCCCACTTTTATTGGATTGATATCAAGATACCACAGGGTGTTCAAATATCAAAATTCTTTTTAAGATATGTCACTAGTAATAAATTGTCGATCTGTTGACATTGGACCCTGTCATTATTTTTTATAGTCACAAGTAGTTCTAACTCACGGCAATCGCTGATATTTCCACGTTCACGTCTTTTGGCAATCTCACAACTTCTACGGTCTCCCTGGCCGGAGGGCTCTCAGAAAAATACGTTGCGTAAACCGAATTGATGGCAGCAAACTGATCCATGTCTCTAATAAAAATGGAACATTTGACGATGTTGTTAAAAGTAAGGCCTGCTTCGCCAAGTATTGCGTTTAAATTGCGCATTACCTGATGTGTTTCTTCCTCAATATTATCGGTAATTAGCATTCCCGTAGATTGGTCTATCGCGATTTGGCCGGAGATGTACAAAGTTCCGTTACTTCTTATGGCCTGGCTGTAAGGACCGATCGGTTTGGGTGCAGCTGGTGAATTGATTACTTCTTTGGTTGCCATATTTTTCAATTTCTTAGTCAAAGCTATTATCAAACCATTCCTTCTTTCGTGTGAGTTTGAGATCTTGCAGAACAGAAGACTTGACACGGATGGTAAAGTTATAACTCTGCAAGAAACCAAATGGGATGTAATTGAAGGCCATCTCCCAACAGTGTAAGTCTCGGTATATATCAATAGTAGTTGGGGTAAAGGCTTTGTTTTCTATATCATACCCCGATCGGAACGCTATTCTCCATTTATCAGTCAGGTTGATTTCTCCCCTGAACCCTAAAGTTTGAACAACCTTATGTGATATAGAATCACGGATCAAACTATTCGTGTAATAGTAGTCGTTCAAATAACTCATGGTATAGCTCACGTTAATGTGCCATGGCATGCGGAAGTCGATGAACTTGTCCAGGTTGTTATTGATCATTTCCAATTCTTCTTTTGATCCCTTTCTGCTCTTTTTCTTCTCTTGAATCATTTCTTTGGTTTTGAACATGTCTGGATCAACACGCATATTCAGGCTGAGGTACCAATCAGCGTCATCCATTCTTGCAATTCTTTTGTTTTCTGTCCATTCCAATTTGTTCACATTCTTTGTCACGCCATCGGGATTTAAAATCAGTATGTAAGGATCAAGTCGGGCGCTGTATCGCAAATACAATTTACTACCCAACAAGCGTGTGTATCCGTTCATCAAAAGTGGTGTCCAATTCATCGAATCGAGCGCGAAATTGTAGGAGGATGAAAACGTAAAATTTTCAATGAGTTTAATCTTTTTGGTGGCTGTTAAGCTGTCTTTTTTAGACTTGACCTTCATCTCTATATTGTTCACTAACTTAAACGTCATTGCTCCATATTTACCTGAACTTGGCGATCCGTAGATTCCGGTCCAGGCATTGGAACCACCATTGAAAATAGAATAAGTTTCGGTTCCACCGATTTTATCAGTTTGAACAGTTTTATAATAACCGTACTTGTTCTCGCTGAAATCAGGCCTCAAACTATATCCTATACTTGGCGAAATCACGTGGCGTATAGCTCGAATTGGGAATTTCTTTAACTGAATCATGGCATACAATCGGGTCTTAAAAGCAGCATTGAATACATAATCTGTGGACGTTTGGAAACCCGCTATAGTATCTGTTCTGACATATGGTGCATAGGTATCTGAAGTATCAACAAATGTTTTCTCAATGGATCTAAAGTACATTCGGTTGGTTAATGTGATCGAGGGATTGAGATAGAAGTATTTCAATATTTTGAGCGAACCGCTAAGAGGGAGGGAGTGTTTGATCCCATTGTTGAAGTCCTCGAAACGAGTATCCGTAAAAAGCAAGGAGTCAAAAGTACTGATCCTATTGCTGGCATCCATTGTATAGTTAAATCCCCAATTGTCAAGTGGGCCACGCTTCCCTCCCTTTTTCCTCAAGTCACCCAGGCTGCGTCGATTTACAGAGAATACCAGGTCGGGCAAATTCAAATCAACCGTCCTGTTGATAGTGTTTTGGCTGTGCCTCAGGTTGGCCGAAAAGTTTGACCACCTCCATGATTTGCTGTAAGATATATTCGATTGAAAAGTATTGGTCAAATATTGGGAGGAGATTTGAGAGTTGAACTTGTTGTAGCTACTACTACCTGCATTCACTTTTGCTGTAAATCGACTACCTGGTTTTGCCTTGCTGTCCTGCATGTGATTCCAGGTAATGAAGAAGTCTTTTTCCAATGAAAAGGAAGGGAGCTCGGTTTCACCAATTCGGAATTCGGAATACCGGGCACTCAAGTTACCATGATATCCATACCTTTTCCTGTAGTTTGAAAGGAGTTTGGCTCCCCAACTTCCTTTGGAGTATATATCAGCCCTCAGTGCAAGATCAATCTTGTCATTCATCCCAAAATAATAGCCGCCATCTTTTAGAAAAAACCCGGCAATCTGTGATTCTCCATACGTAGGTATTAGCACTCCTGACGAACGATCCTTTGTGTTTGGGAAAAGTCCAAAAGGTAACACCAGAGGCGTTGGAATATCAGCTACCGAGAGATAAGATGGTCCCATAACTATTTTGTCATCAGGGATAATTTTGATAATTGTACTGTGTATAGCAAAATGAGGGTCCTCACGATCACATGTGGTATAGGCTCCACTCCGAATAAAAAGGGTGTTGTCCTCATATTTCATGGCCGTATCCATGTGAATATAGCCATCCCCTTCATGCGTGATCACATCGGTGATTAGCCCTTTTTTTGTATCGAAGTTGTACTTGATGGTCCTGGATACAAACATTTGACCTTCGTCCTCGAACACGGGTTTTCCCTGCAATACACCTGTCGAATCTTCAACACCCCTTGCAAAGACCAGGTTTTCGATCATATCCATTTCGATATAGTCAGCCGATAACGTTGTTGTCTCAAAAAACACCTGGGCCTTCCCATATAGGAATGCTTTTTGTTGGTTTATATCGAACCTAATAGAATCAGAAGCGGTATAGGTGACCTTCGATTGTAGTGAATTATTGCTGGCAGTCGACTTTATTTCGGGGATTGTATCTGCCAGAGATGTATCTTGTAAGTAATAAGATGGATCGATATTGAGTTTAATAAAGGTTGGGGTCGCGGAGGTAACCAGATTAGCCCCAAATACGTTTATTAACACTAACGCTTGGATAATTTGTAACAGCGGCCTAGAACGGCAAAGATTAATAATGCTAATTTTGCGTATCAAGAGTATGCGTTGTATCAGGCCTGCTTCTCAGCAAAGGCGGGTTCAAAATTAATAAATCGAACAATGCGTAAACGTTATTTTCTATTAATTGTTATTCTTTTTTCGGTGTGTTTCTCCGGAAAGGTTCCCATTGGGAAGGATAAGTTCCATTTAAAGACGGTTGTGATCGATCCTGGTCATGGTGGAAGGGATCCTGGTAATTTGGGTACAGGGAACTTTAAGCAATATGAGAAGCACATTGCTTTGGAAATATCGCTTAAACTGGGCAAGTACATATCTGATAATTTTGATGATGTGAAGGTCATCTATACCAGGGACAAAGATGAATTTATCGGATTAAAGGAGAGGGCAGATATTGCAAATAAGGCAAAAGCAGATCTATTCATCTGTATTCACGCCAATTCAAATAAATCTTCTGCTCCATATGGTACGAATACCTTTGTAATGGGCCTTCATAAGGAGAAAGAGAATTTAGAGGTAGCAAAAAAAGAGAATTCTTCAATATTAATGGAGGACGATTACCAGATTAAATACGAGGGTTTTGACCCAAAGTCACCTGAAGCCAATATTATCTTATCTATGTACCAAAATGCGTATTTAGATCAAAGTTTGGCGCTGGCGGCCAAGGTTCAACAGCAATTTAAAGAGAGGGCCAAGAGAAAGGATCGGGGAGTTCGGCAAGCAGGTTTTCTGGTACTTCACCAGACAACGATGCCCAGCATCCTTGTAGAGACGGGATTTCTTACCAATAAAGAGGAGGAGAAATACCTGAATTCAGAGAGAGGACAGGATTATCTCGCTTCGGCTATATATCGTGCTTTTAAAGCTTATAAAATCGAAGTAGAAAGCCAAATGAACACGGAATACCCCCGTACATTTGAGCCTTCTGCTGTTGATACTGTAGATGCTAATAAGATAGTGTTCAGGGTACAAATTGTAACCTCTTCGAACAAAATTGCGTTAGACTCCCTTAAATTTGCAGGATTGGGTAATATGAGAGAATATATAACCGGAGGGTGGTATAAGTACACTGTTGGAGATGAGCCCAATTTGGAAGCAGCATACAAGCTGCAAGCTGAAGTAAGAGAGAAAGGGTATCAGAGTGCCTTCGTGGTTGCATTTCAAAACGAGCGCCGAATTCCTCTCGCAGAGGCAATCAAGAAAATGCAATAGGGTCAGGTTGTCACCTGATTCATTTCCTTTAAACAGAAAGAAGAAGTTTTGAAAATTTCCAAAGAAACAAAAATAGGTGTGGTAATCGTTGTGACGGTAGGGCTCATGATTTGGGGATTGAACTTTCTGAAAGGGAAGAACATCTTTAATCCTGAACTGGAGTACGTCGCCATCTATCCAAAGATCTCTGCTTTAGTTGAAGGGAATCCAGTATACATCAATGGGTACCATGTTGGGCAGGTGAGCAGCATTTACTTTCATCCTGACGCGAAGGGCAAGATTGTTGTTCGATTCACTGTTGCCAAAGGTGCAGTTCCGCTGCCACAGGACACTGAGGCGATGATTTATAGCTCAGACTTACTGGGGTCCAAGGCTATTGACTTGGTTTTAGGTAAGGATACTGCATACTTTTTAGAGCCTGGAGATACCATTCTAGCTTCTGTGGAGATGGAAATAGCTGAAGCTGTTAATGCCACAATAGCACCGCTAAAAAAGAAAACTGAGGAATTGATTGCCTCCGTTGATTCAGCGGTAGGTATTGTTCAAAACATACTGAATAAGGAAGTAATGGATCATGTTGGAAAAGGATTTGAAAGTTTTCAGCGTTCTTTTGTGAAGTTTGAGCGGATTGCAAATAATATGGATGAATTGGTTAATGCCAATAAGGGTAAGCTGAATGACATATTCAGCCAGGTCCAATCTATCACGGTCAACTTCAACAACAACAGCGAGCAGCTCACCAATGTAATCCAAAATCTATCCGCAATATCGGACTCGGTGGCTAAAGCGGATTTCGCCACCACATTGAATAATGTAAATGATGCCCTCAAAGCAACTTCTGAGATTATGCTAAAAATTAACAATGGACAGGGAACCATGGGGCTATTACTCAATGACGATAAGCTATACAACGAACTGTCAATGGCTGCAATAGACCTGAACATGCTGCTCTTGGATATGCGGTTGAATCCAGGTAAATACGTTCCGCTAAAGCGAAGGGGAAAAAAGAAAGAAATGGAACGGGATTCCATCTATTACGAGAATATGATGAAGATTAACGATCAAATCATAGATAAGATTAGGAATGATCAGATCAAGAAAGACTCCCTCGAGTAATTTCCTTTTTTTCTACAATAGTTTCCTGAAATTAAATAGTTTTAACCTTTAGAACCAGATCGGTTAAAGGTGACGAAACAAATTGCATTTTCGATATTTCTGGCCCTGTCTCTGGGTTTGTTTACATTCACCGTCTTCCGGCTTATTTCATTCTTTAAACTGACAAAGAAGGCCTTTCCCATTGATCGAATATCGGAACGACTGGGCATCCTGGCTCTTGTAGCTTTTGGTCAATCCAAAATACTGCGCAGGCCAATGATAGGACTGATGCATGCGCTGGTTTACTGGGGATTTCTTGTGATCACTGTCGGTTCTTTGGAAATGGTGATTGACGGTCTGGCAGGAACGGAGAGAGTGCTCAGCTTTATGGGGCCGGTTTATAGCTTTGTTACGGCGTCAGGTGACCTTTTCGCTGCGTTTATCATCTTCGCTTGTTTCGCCTTCCTGGTCAGGCGACACGTCATGAAGGTTGAGAGGTTTTCAGGCGTGGAAATGACGCCCAAATCAAGCGCAGATGCCACCATGGCACTATCGATGATCATAATCCTTATGATCTCCTTGATAGGGATGAATACAGGCTATTTGGCGGTACATGGCTCGGAGGCTGTTGGATATTATCCTGTTGCCCAATACTTGGTATCAACAATCTCGGCTGAAAACGCACATTTTGTGTATGAAACCAATTGGTGGACGCACATCGTAACCATATTCGTGTTCATGAATGTATTGCCTTATTCGAAGCACTTCCACATCTTTATGTCAATGCCTAACGTTTTCCTCACTAACCTAAAACCGATGACACAACTCAACAATATGGAGTCGGTGACAAAAGAAGTGAAGTTGATGATGGATCCCAATACAGCATTTGCAGCGCCTGCGGAGAATGCTCCACCTCCAGAGCGATTTGGTGTTAAAGACATAGAAGATGTCAATTGGAAGAATTATGCTGACTCACTCACGTGTACAGAATGTGGAAGGTGCACATCTGTGTGTCCAGCCAATATTACTGGTAAGTTGCTTTCACCGAGAAAGATCATGGTCGATGTGAGAAAGAGAATGAGTGTGAAAGGCCCGGGCTTGGCAAAAGATGCAAATTACACTGATGAGAAGTCGCTGGTAGGTGATTACATAAGCACCGAAGAACTCTGGGCCTGTACCACTTGTAACGCATGCGTTCAGGAATGTCCGGTCAACATTGATCATGTTTCGTTGATTGTTGACATGCGGCGAAGCCTGGTAATGGAAGAATCTAATGCACCAACCGAACTGGTGCAGATGTTTACCAATATTGAAAACAACGGGTCGCCATGGCAATTTTCTCCGGATGATAGAATGAACTGGGCCAGCGGAATAGTTGCGAATCCATAAATTATGCAAGAAGAAAATCAGGAATCGGAATTGAATGACCTTCCAGAAGGGGAAGAGCAGGCGATCGATTCAGGTGTAGCAGAAACTTCACAACCGAATTCTCCCGATGTCAATACGATTTCCGTTCCAACAATGGCTGAGTTAAGTGCCAGAGGTGAGACACCGGATGTCCTTTTTTGGGTTGGTTGCGCAGGAGCGTATGACGATAGATATCAGAAAGTAACGCGTGATTTCGTAAAAATTCTGCACAGTCTTAAAATCAATTATGCAGTGCTGGGCGTGGAAGAGAGTTGCACAGGAGATCCGGCGAAGAGGGCGGGGAATGAATTTGTATACCAGATGCAGGCCATGCGAAACATAGAGGTCATGAATGGGTATGGTGTCAAGAAGGTCATCACTGCTTGTCCTCATTGCTTCAACATTATTAAGAATGAGTATGGGGAGCTGGGTGGTGAATATGAAGTGCTGCACCATTCCACATTTTTGCAACAGCTAATCAATTCAGGAGCTTTGAAAGTTAAAGGTGATGGGGAGTTTAAGGGCAAAACCATTACCTTTCACGATTCCTGTTACCTGGGTCGAGGTAATGATATCTATGAAGCACCACGAGACTTGCTGAAATCATTGGATGCGAACCTGGTGGAGATGAAACGCAACAAGAGTAAGGGCTTGTGCTGTGGCGCAGGTGGAGCTCAGATGTTTAAAGACGCAGAGAAAGGTGACAAGGAAGTGAACATAGAAAGATCGGCAGAAGCACTTGAAACCAAACCCGACATAATTGCCACGGCTTGTCCCTTTTGCATGACCATGATGTCTGACGGAGTTAAGCACTTTAATCAAGAGGGCGATGTAAAGGTCATGGATGTTGCGGAATTGGTAAGTAAAACCAACAAACTTTAGATGGGGACATATAGGGATCTGCCTGATCATTCCCGCGTTTGGATCTACCAGGCCAATAGAGAATTTAGCAAAGAAGATTGTTCTGAAATCAAGCAGCTCTCCGAAAATTTCTTGACAGGCTGGAACGCACATGGAAGCAAGCTTAACGCGGCCATCGAGCTCTTTTATGATCTTTTTCTTGTAGTTATGGTGGATGAAGAATTGGCGCTGGCTTCAGGTTGTTCTATTGATTCTTCTTTTGAATTCATCCAGGACTTAGAAAAACGCCTGGGGGTTTCACTCTTGGACCGTTTGATCGTAGCGCATAGAGATGCCAAAGGAATTGCCCTCACTAGAATCGATGAATTTGAAATTATGATTCGGGACGGTGAAGTGGGAATAGAGACTATTGTATTTAATAATTTGGTGGATAATAAAGCCGATTTTGATTCTAAATGGGAAGTGCTGCTAAAAGACTCCTGGCATAGGAAATTACTTGACCAATAATCTATCTATGACTGAGGAACCAGAGACCAGGGCAATTTCAGGTTGGAGATTTAAGATCTACGAAGTAATTTTTGGTTATGACACTACAGCGGGCAAGCTTTTCGATGTAAGCTTGATCATTGTTATAATATTGAGTGTGTTGGTGGTCATGCTAGAAAGTGTAGCAGCCTACAATGAAGCCTATGGAACGTTGTTCACCATCTTGGAATGGATATTCACAGTATTGTTTACGTTAGAATACATAGCAAGAATCATATCTATTGGGAAACCAATTAAGTACATCTTTAGTTTCTATGGTCTTGTCGACCTTCTTTCGCTCTTACCGACCTATCTGGCATTGATCTTTCCGCCGGCATTTTTCCTTGTGGATATCCGTACCGTGAGGTTATTGAGAATATTCAGGATACTCAAGTTGACCCGATACATACGGGCTTCACGGATTTTAGCTGAGGCGATTAAGAACAGCGGGGCGAAAATAGGCGTGTTCCTCCTGGTCGTTCTCACCATTGTTATAATTGCTGGCACCTTCATGTATTTGATTGAGGGTGAAGAACATGGATTCAATAATATCCCGCACAGTATTTATTGGGCGATTGTAACGCTTACAACCGTTGGCTATGGTGATATTTCCCCTTCAACAGCGCTGGGACAAGTGATAGCGTCGATTATCATGATTATGGGTTACGGTGTGATTGCCGTACCAACCGGCATTGTAGGGGTGGAGCTATCGCATGTGAAGAAGATCACTTCCACTACAAAAACGAAGGCATGCACCAGTTGCTCTCTGGAGACCCATGATAAGGACGCCAGGTTCTGCAAGCGATGTGGGTTTGGGTTGCTTAATTAGCGCCACTCGAAGATATCGTACCGCCCTTTTGGCCTGATATGTGCCAGCCACCGAAATCCCTTCAGCTCTAGCTCACTCTTACTTATTTTATCAATCGGGTGTAATATTGCAGTAGGCATGTTTATAAATGTGATGCTGGTGATGTCATTATTCTCCACATAGATCATCATATCACTGCATTGGGCTACGTTCACCCCTACAAAGGAACTATCCTCTTCCTGGGCGAAATAAACAGTCTCCCCATTGCCATTCACTTTGATCTTGTCCAGATTGTTATCCACAAACATTCCCTTCATGTTTTTTCCTTTAATCTGGTTATAACGCGTTGAATCTACTTCGGACACAATAAAGGCATTGTTCTGAAAATCCAAAGACTCTATCCCGCCCTCATTGCGCTTAATAATGATAAAGTCTGCAGTCATTTGGTTTTTTTCACTCCAAAGGACAGGGTCCTTAAATAAATGAATTGTTGAATCCGCATATGAAAATATGAGGGAATCACATTTTCCCTGTAAGTCAGCTTTGAAAAAGCGAACCTTGTGATATGCGTATAGCACTTTTGAAGTACCTGTGCTATCAAACCCCGAGCGCAGCGTATCAGCGTGTAAAAACAGAGAATCATCCTCGTAAACGTCAATCAGCACCGCATCCTTTGTGACCAGGGCGATGTCTTCTTTTTCGTAATATTCACCGAAATGTCCGCTAATGATGATATCTTGAGTAGTGTCAATTATTTCCACATGGCCAATTGCTTTTCCATAACCTAAATCCCTGTTATAAAACAGACTGTCCCCTGAGATGGATTGCTCGTTTGTCAGGATTATTGCACGCTTACTGAATTCTGATAAGTTGGTTTGTGTATTGTACCATCCCGCCTCGCAATAAATGGTGTTCTCTTCCGATTTAATTATTGTGGGGCCGTGAAAAATGGCTTTCTCTTCTCCTGAACGATATTCCAGCGTATCAGCTGTCATAGTGTACTTTGGATTGACCAGTACAACATCTTCTCTGAAGAAGAAACTTTTGCTGCGAGACTTGTAAATCCCCACCCGGCTCGTAAGCACGTTGTCTTTATCAACCAATATACCTCCAGTTCTGTACATTGAACTATTAGAGATTAGATTGTGGGTCATCGCCGAGGTTGTTAGTTTCGTGCCATCATGCACCATCTTGACGTTACCCATGATATCTGCCAGCTTAGTATTGCCATTGTAATGCAGGGAATCCCCGGTGATGGTAAAGCCTCCTCCTTGCTTTATCCTGACATGTCCAAAGGCGTCAAGTGCATTTGATTTTGGATATAACAATGCACGGTCACAGTACATTAACATATCCTCATGCTTAAAGGATACGTTGCCGGTGAGACGCCTCGTCTTCTTACCCTTTCCCTCGACATACTCGAATAGATCAGCATGCTCGAGCTTTATCTTGGTTGATTTCTTTTGGGAGAAAGACAGGAATGGAAGGAGACAAAAACTAAATACGACAACCGTTTTGTTCATTACGCTCTTTTATGGATTGCGAAGTTACGAATTCGCCATCCTTCTCCCTTGATTGAATATGGTGCCAGCTTTTATCAATTGCATTTGCGAATCAGATTGGAACCCGATTTGTATATTAGCGTTATTAATTTGGTGCGGAATAGACTTATGATTCTTATAGCTGATAGCGGCTCAACGAAAACTGATTGGATGCTCCTGCATGCAGGGAAGCGACAGATGTTTAGAACGTCAGGAATCAACCCTTATTTCCTCGATAAGGAAGCAATAATGGCCGCAGTGTGTGAGGATGAAGGCCTAAAGGGTATCGCCGATCAGGTGGAAGCACTGTATTTCTACGGAGCAGGATGTACGGAAAAGTTGCATATTGATCAAGTAGATGAAGCCCTGAGAGCGTTCTTTACCCAAAGTAAAGTAGAAGTAAAGACAGACATGCTTGGAGCTGCCAGGGCTGTACTCGGTAAGAGAAAGGGAATTGCTGCAATTTTAGGTACAGGGTCCAATTCGTGTGCTTATGACGGTGAGAACCTGGTTGAATCGGTTCCATCACTCGGATATTTGCTGGGCGATGAAGGCAGTGGGATGTATATAGGGCGCTTACTCATCAAGAGTTTGCTCTTTAGGGAGTTGCCTACTGAGATCCGTGTTGCATTTGACAAGCATTACGGATTGACGCAGGCGGATATCATTGCTGCAACGTTGAGTAAACCTATGCCCAACCGATTCCTGGCTTCTTTTTGTGAATTCTTTGTGGATTACCTCGATGAGCCGCCTGTTAGGGTTCTGGTCAGGCAGGGGTTTCGCGATTTCATGAATGTCCATATCACTGAGTATGACGATTATAAGAACCTGCCAGTGGGGTTTGTAGGATCTGTTGCCTTTTTTTTTCAGGAGGCTCTAAGGGAAGCAGTATCGGAATTTGATATTGAAGATGTGACCATCATTCGGTCCCCTATAGAGGCACTGGGGGAGTATCATAGTTAGGCACACAAGTGGGGTTATCCAACCAACGTATGCCCCTCAGCGTATTTGTACGCAGTGCTGATCACCTTTCTTCCGAATAGATAGGCAACAGATAAAGTACCAACCCTTCCGATGTACATGGCGACAATCTCTATACATTTACCGGCATCAGAAAGCTCGGGTGTTATGCCCATAGTCAACCCCGTGGTAGTGAAGGCCGACACCGCTTCAAATAACACGTCTATAAAATGACGGTCAGGCATCGCCAGGATATGCGATTCTGTAATGGAGAGCAAGAAACATGTGACGGATATGCCTAGAAGAAAGAAGAAACAAACCGATATGGCCTTGAATATCAGATCGTGAGGAATAGTTCTCTTGAAGAGATCGGCCTCTTTTTTCCCTGTGATGGTTGCTATGGCAGATGCATATAAAAGTGCAAATGATGAGGTGCGAATACCTCCTCCACTCGATGCTGAGCCAGCCCCGATAAACATCAAAAACATGAAAATAACCAGCATAGGTATGGTGCACTGTTTAATATCCACTGTATTAAAGCCAATGTTCCTTGGTGTGATGGCCTGAAACAAAGAAGTGATTACTGACTCAAGAAAACTTTTCCCCTCTAAGGTGTTGTTATATTCCAGAAAGAAAAATGCGATCATGGCAAATACTATCAATCCCAGGGAAAAATAGATAGAGATCTTTGTGCTGAAACTGATCTGCTTCCAGGGATATTTCCACCGTTCTTTAAGCTTGGAGTAGTTAAACAAATCGAATAGGGGGATGAATCCCAATGTTCCCATGAACATCAATCCGATGATGATGATGTGCAGGTTGTAGTTGAGGTATAGCGCCTCATTGGTAAACCCATTGGTAAATAATGAAAATCCACCATTATTAAAAGCTGAAATGGAATGAAACACCGATGACAATACCTTATCTCCATAGCTTGTGAATCCCACTTCCTTAGACCAGGTATAGTAGATCAGGGTAGCACCTACGACCTCAATCACCAGGCTCCAGAGGATGATCTTTCGCAACATTCCTTTGGCAGTGAAATTGGACTCATGTCCACCGAAAAAATCCTCGGTAACCTTATGCTGGATCAGACTGACATTAAATTTTGAAAACAAGGTAAAGAACACACCAAAGGCAATCACGTTCAATGCACCAATCTGCATCAGTGCCATAATGATTATATGGCCCTTTAAAGAATAAAAGGTTGCTGTATCCACTACGATCAAGCCGGTAACACTAACAGCACTGGTGGCAGTGAACAATGCATCGATCAATGACATGCTTCCCTCCTGAACAGTGGCTTCTGGTAACATGAGCATTAAGGTGCCAACGAAGATGATAATGATAAATGAGTACAGGAACAGGTAAGATGGGTGTACTTTGATCCGGGGTATTAATTCCGATGCTTTGCCGATTTCCATGATCACAATAATGAACAACAACGATTGGACGAAAAGTGAATCAATGTGCACTGTTCCAAGGAAACCGAAGTACTCCAATACCCGGTGAGTAACTAATTCGTGGCTTACGATATCACTTATCCCCTCAACAAGCAAGTAAAGGACCAGCAACCCTTCAAACCAGGTACTTCTGAGAAAGGACTTTAGGTCAAACGCAAAGACATACCGGGTGAAATACCGCAATACGTAGAAACCGAAGCAGAGTTTGATGACAAATAACAACGCCCCCTTTGTCTCCCTGTCAATATCAAAGCCGTGAATGTAAAACAGCGTGCCTAATGCGATGAAGGCTACAACAACACTGATTTTCCTCACCATCTTAAGAACAGTTTCCTTGCTGTCGTAAATTGCAAGGTTGAGTCGTTCTCTAATGTTTAAACCCATGCTCTATCTGCTAAATGACTTTAGCTCCATTGGATTATTAGCATCACTCCGCGAGAAGTGCTTTAGCCTCTCTCAGCAATTGATCCCGGTCAATAGGAATCACGCCTACTTTTTCACAGACAATTCCGCCTGCCAAATTAGATAGGGAGGCAATAAATTTTGGGGCAGTATCCCGGACAAGACACAACGTTGCCACAGAAATCACCGTATCTCCTGCTCCTGAGACATCCGTAATATCTCTGTAATGCGCAAGAATCCTGTCACTTCCCCCACTTCCCCCAATGTAAATGCCTAATTCAGATAAGGTTACCAGCACCAAATTATGCCCTTTGTCACGTACTAATGTTCCTACCGCACCTTCAATATCCCCAATATTATTTTGATATATATCGACTTTCATGCCTTCTCGGATCTCCTTGAGGTTTGGCTTGAACAGGGAAGCGTTTCGGTAATTATTGAAGTTCTTCTTTTTCGGATCCACCATCAGCGGTATGTTTAGCGCTGAGGCTTTTTCACGAACAGCGTTGATAACTCCCTCTGTTATCAAACCCTTGTCATAATCTTCAAATATAATTGCGTCTATTTGGTCGTTTTCCAGAGCGGAATTTATGGCAGCAATCAAAGCTTCCTCATCATTCTTGCCAAGGTCCATCTCAATTTCCTCATCCACCCGAAGTATCTGATTCCCTCCACTTAGCACCCTGGTTTTCACCGTCGTCTTTCGGTCCGGACTCTGGATTATGCCTTTATCGGAAAGTGACTGTTCCTTGAACAGTTGCCTGAGGAGATTTCCCTTTTCATCATCACCGATAACAGCGAAAGTCAACGGTATTGCGCCCAACGCCTGAACGTTCAACGACACATTGGCAGCTCCTCCCAATCGGTTTTCCAGACGATCAACGGCTACAATAGGGACAGGAGCCTCAGGGGAAATGCGATTTACCTTGCCCCACATATACGCATCGATCATCACATCTCCAATGACCATTATCCTGAGATTATTGAATGAACTGAAGAGGGCCTCTATTTCTTCTGCTGTCATCTAGTTTAGCTTAGCTAGGGCGGAGGTAATTCGTTTTATAGATTCTCGGATAGTGTCTTCCGAACACGCGTAGGATATTCTCATATAATCAGGCTCTCCAAACGCTTCACCGGTCACCAGGGCAACATGCGCTTCATTGAGTAAGTACATACAAAGGTCAGAGGCACTTTCAATGGTCTCTTCCCCATTCTTCTTGCCCAGGTAAGAAGAAATATTGGGAAACACATAAAACGCTCCCTCCGGAACATTTGTTGTTATCCCAGGAATGTCTTTCATCAGGTCTAGCAATAAGTTTCTCCTAGAAAGAAAAATGTCTCGCATGGCTACCGTACTTTCCTTGTCCATTTTCATGGCTGCTTCCGCTGCTTTCTGAGAAATAGTAGAAGCGCCAGAGGTAAACTGCCCTTGTATCTTTATGCAAGCTTTTACAATCCAATCTGGGGCACCGATGTACCCAATTCTCCAACCAGTCATAGCAAATCCCTTCGAGACCCCGTTCACGGTAATCACCCTGTCCTTAACGTTGTCAAAACTGGCCAGGCTTGTATGGGTTCCTTCAAAAATGATATGCTCATAAATTTCATCAGCGATCACGTAAAGCTCCTCATGACTTGCCACCACGTCTGCTATGGACTTGAGCTCCGCTTCGCTGTATGCGGATCCTGAAGGATTACAGGGAGAGCTGTAGATGATCAATTTGGTTTTATCTGTTATTGCACCATCCAGTTCCTTAGCTGTAACCTTGAAATTGTTTTCAATACTGGCAGAGAGCATTACCGGAATGCCTTCAGCCATCTTCACCAGCTCAATATAACTGACCCAATATGGCGAGGGCAACAGGACTTCATCACCGGGGTTCACCAACGACAGTACCACATTGGCAATGGATTGCTTGGCTCCGGTTGAAACTACAATTTGTTCAGGAGAGTAGTCCAGATTGTTATCCCTCTTTAGTTTAGCAGAGATAGCCGACCTCAACTCGGGAAATCCAGGTACGGGTGGGTAATGGGTAATATTGTCTTTTATCGCTTGAATAGCTGCTGCTTTGACCACTTCCGGAGTGTCAAAATCAGGTTCGCCAATACTCAGATTGATTACATCAACACCTTCTGCTTGCAGTTCGCGACTTTTTCTTGTCATCGCCAGTGTGGCGGATTCTGTGAGCCTGTTTAGCCGGTCTGATAAGTTATTCATAAGGCACAAAGCTATGAAAAATAGGGCCAAGCAGCCTATAAAATTTAGTATCTTTACCGCTTCGGATTGGCAATATCTAATCAGGTATTTGTGTCCCGATCGCTGTCGGGAGGGTTATAATAATAAGAAAAGTGGACTCCCTTTTTGACATTCTTAGATTAGTGCTGCCGTCGGGCGTTGTTTTCCTTACCTCATATTTTGCCATTAAGAAGTTTCTTTCAAGCGAGTGCTGAACATTACCTTATTCGTACCTTCGTATGGATTTGTATTCGTAAACATGAAAACAAGAAAGGAGAGCTTTGAGACAAGTTCGGGAATAACCGTTAAGCGTATCTACCCTGCTCCGGAGATAGACCCTGAAGAGCCTGGTAAGTTTCCCTACACCCGCGGGGTTCAGGAAGAGATGTACCGCACCCGTCTGTGGACCATGCGTCAGTACGCCGGCTTTTCAACGGCGGAGGAATCCAACAAGCGTTACAAGTACTTATTGGCCAATGGAACCACTGGATTGTCAGTGGCATTTGACCTACCCACTCAAATAGGATACGATTCTGATCATGAGCTGGCTGAAGGTGAGGTAGGGAAATCCGGGGTTGCTATCGATTCACTTCAGGATATTGAGACGCTATTTGATGGAATTGAATTAGCAAATATCACCACGTCCATGACGATCAATTCTACTGCCGCGATCTTGCTGGCAATGTATTTCACAATGGCTAAAAAACAAGGAGCAGACCTCAGAGAGCTTTCAGGAACTATCCAGAACGACCTGCTGAAGGAATATGCCGCAAGAGGAACCTATATCTATCCGCCGAAACATTCTATGCGTATTATCACCGATGTATTTGAGTATTGCACGGCAGAAGCACCGAAGTGGAATACCATATCTATATCTGGTTATCATATTCGGGAGGCTGGTGCAACTGCAGTCCAGGAATTGGCATTTACCCTAGCCAATGGAAAGGCGTATTTGAAAGCGGCTATTGACAAGGGATTAGACATTAATGTTTTTGCAAAACGACTCTCCTTCTTCTTCAATGCGCACAACAATCTATTTGAAGAAGCGGCAAAGTTTCGTGCTGCCAGACGAATGTGGGCTCAGATTACCAAGGAATTGGGAGCGACCGAAGCCAAAGCCCAGATGTTAAGATTTCACACGCAAACAGGGGGTTCAACACTGACGGCTCAACAACCGAAGAATAATATTGTTCGCGTAACATTGCAAGCACTCTCGGCTGTACTTGGAGGAACTCAGTCATTGCACACCAATGGATTTGATGAGGCACTCTCGTTGCCTACAGAAGAGGCAGCACAAATCGCCGTAAGAACGCAACAGATCATTGCCTATGAAAGCGGTGTTCCAGATACAGTAGACCCACTGGCAGGTTCGTACTACGTAGAGACATTGACCAATGAAGTAGAGTCGGCTGCATGGGACTATATCAAACGCATAGACACCATGGGCGGTGCTGTGTCAGCAATTGAGGAAGGGTTTATTCAAAGGGAAATAGCCGCATCAGCATATAAGTACCAGGAGGATATTCAAACAACAAACGAGGTTTTGGTGGGCGTTAATAAGTTTACCACTGACGAACAGGCCAACGAAGAGATCTTTACAGTTGACGACTCTATCCGTCAGTTGCAGATAGACAAGATTGAAGCACTGAAAGCCGAACGGGACAATGAGAAAGTGAAGCAGGCCCTGGTGCAGATCGCCAAAAATGCGGGGGACGGATCCAACCTAATGCCGGCAATCATTGAGGCCGTGGAGCACTACGCCACGCTAGGCGAAATAGCAGATGTGATGCGTGAGGCTTTTGGTGAATATACGGGTTAATCAATCTCCACCCCGTAGTCCAGATCCTTCGATGGCTTCCTGGTTTTGTCATTATCTGATTTCAGATAATAATCAAACCACTCTAAAGTCCGAAGGTTGTAATCGAGACGAGCAGGGTTTTTCCTGTTTCCATGTCCTTCTCCCGGATACCATACCAAGCGAACAGGTGCTTTCCCATGCATCTTCAAGGCTCGGTACAGCTCCAGCGACTGTGACGGATGAACCCTGGGATCTTCCTTCCCATGGAGTATTAAGGTAGCAGTTTGGCTACCATTGGCATATTTTATTGGACTCCTGTCGAAAACAAGATCGAACTTTTCATAGGTCCAGAATGTCCAGTGGGAGTAATATGATTCCCATGGTATGTCAGTGGTGTACCGCTTTGATACCTGATCTGAGATTCCTACAAATGCCACAGCCGCAGCAAACCTACTGGTGTGCTTGGTGGCGCCCCACCCTGAGAAATACCCACCGTATGAGCCTCCACCTATTCCAACTCTCGCCTTGTCAACCATGCCTTTATTGATCAGGTAATCAATGCCATCAATCACGTCGTTAAATTCTTCATCACCCATATCGCCCTGATCGGCTTTAGAAAACCCAACACCTCGTCCGGAACTGCCTCTGTAGTTGGGCATAAATACAAAGTATCCTTTACCTGCTGCTACCTGGCCCCACTTGCTGTAATAGGTGGCCCAGCCGTTCTTCTCACAGGCCTCTGGCCCGCCGTGGATATAATTTATCAATGGATACTTGGTCCCTTCCTTGTAATCTACCGGATATATAAGTACGCCTTCTATCTTCTTTGAGTCCCGGGAGGTATAACTGAGTTTCTCTTGTTTACCCAGCTTCTTGTCTTTAACCCACGGGTTAATATCAGTTCTCTGTACCAATTTCTTCTTGGTGAGATCAATAGTAAATAGGTCACCAGGGTTCTCCCAGGTGTTGCCATTAAGCGCAATAGTTCCATTGTTGAGGTAAAACCCGCGAAATACAAGCCCTTTACCCTCAATAAGATTTTCAATTTTATCTTCATCAATAGCTCTCATATTCAAGGTAACATCTACACTTTCATCAGCTGAATAAATCACTGTGTTGGCATCGCTCCATTCTACGTGCGTAACGGACCCCTCAAACTCCCGGGAGTAATTGATAAGCTGCGAGAAATCCTTCTTGTTGGGCACCTTGGCGATAAATAAACTGCCATTTACAGGGTCATTTATATCAACCCCTGAAATAAATGCTATGCGTTTTCCATCAGGAGACCAAGCCAATCCACCCAGTTTTCCAGGATTGTTCACGAGCAGCTTGACCTCTTTCGTTTTCGGGTTGATTATTTGAATTTTGCTAAACATGTATTTGTAGTCGATAAGGTTCTTTGTAGATATCTTGGCAGCGATCAAATCTCCTGCTGGGTTCCACTGAACAGAATATACAGCGATACCTTTTGTTAGCTGAGCAGTTGACTTTGAGGCGAATTCGTAGAGGTAAAGATTTTTCTCCGGGACCTCCTCTTCATATATCTCGGCATTGAACCCTTTGTCTTTCCACGCATTTCTGCTGGTATCGCTTACTGACGAGATGTAGGCAATTGACGTATTGTTTGGATTCCAGTCGAAATCCTGAACAGAAGTCACTGAGTTGGTCACCTGAGTGGCTGAGTCCATGCCGAGGTCGAATGTGTATATCTGGGTTTTCTTCGCATTGAACCACTTTGCCAGGAACGTGAGGCTTTTAGAATCAGGTGTCCAGCCAAGATGGTGGAAGCTCTTTTTCTTGTTGTAATGAGATTTTATTTCACCCGTAGAAACATCCAAAACGAACAACTCCTTGTAGCTAGGCCCTGTTTTTTCTGAAAAATCCCGGCCGGTAGCGATGGTGTATGCAACTTGCTTTCCATCAGGAGATACAGCGATATTTCCGACATGCTTCATTTTAAAAATATCATGGGATGTAAATACACTCTCTTGCCCAAATAACACGGTAGTATTTGCCACCAATATCAATAACGCTAGTATTCTCATTTCTAAAAAGTTTTAGTGATGCCTGGATTCCTCACGGATTAATAGATCGAAAAAGTATGTAAATGTTGCACCGCTTAGCACGTAGTACAAAGGGCAGTGATTACCGCGTCAAAATTGGGAAGGTCACCAGCTTCCTCCAGGACCTCGGCATAGAGGATTTTTCCTTCGCTGTCGACCACAAAGGCCGACCTTTTTGCAACCTTCTTCATTTCCAATACGAACTCTTCATATTGGGACCCATAAGCCGCGGACACCTCCTTGTTGAAATCTGAAAGTAAAGGGAAATTTAGCCTTTGTTCCTCTTTAAACCTGGTAAGCGTATGCGGCGAATCTACCGATATAGCGAGGACCTGTGTGCTGAGGTCTTCATAAGCGGCAATATCATCTCTAATGGAACACAATTCCTCTGTGCAAGTTCCTGTAAATGCCAAAGGGAAGAAGAGCACCAGGACATTCTGTCCACTATAAGATTCGAGTGACACTTTGTTTTTTTCAGTGTCATAAAGCGTGAATAAAGGGGCGGTATCACCTTTTTGGAGAGCCATTTTTTCTTGATTTTATATGATTATAGAGGACGTTATTATTAACAAGGGCAAGTTTAAAACTTTTTTGCTTCAAAAGGAAGGTAGACGCCTTATTATCTATCATTGTAAAGAACGAAAATTCATGCTATGCGAAACTATCTAGTAGAATTAATAGGCACATTTTTTCTTGTACTTGTTATTGGACTTTCAGGCGATCCCATTGCCATAGGCTGCATGCTCATGGTCATGGTGTATATGGGAGGGCATGTTTCTGGTGCCCACTATAATCCTGCAGTAACCCTGGGTGTTTTGATGAGAGGAAAGATCGGGACTAAAGATGGTATGATGTATATGCTGTTTCAGTTAATTGGGGCCCTGATCGCAGCATATTTATATTATTTGATAAAAGGTGAAGCGTTTGCACCAGCTCCAAATGCTGAGATTCATATATTAAAACCTATAATTGTTGAGGCAGTATTTACATTTGCCCTTGTATCTGTTGTGCTTAATGTGGCTACGCATTCAAAAACAGAGGGAAATTCTTATTATGGGCTCGCTATAGGTTTTACCATATTAGCCGCCGCATTTGCAGGGGGGAATATTTCCGGGGGCGCTTATAATCCTGCAGTCGGTACTGGGCCCATTCTGGTGGATATGTTAACCAGTGGTGGTTCCATGGGCAATCTATGGATATACCTGGTTGGCCCATTTTTGGGTGGAGCTGTTGCGGCTCTGGTATTCAAGTTTATCAACCCGGATGAGTAAAACTTTAAATAATTATCAACGCATATGAGAAAGGCAATTACATTATTAACTGCGGTATTCGCGATCAGCTCTTTGGGCAATTTACAGGCACAGGATGATAGTGAGAAAGAGGCATCTGAGAATAAATTGGGTGCACATGTCGGTGTGGTTCACCCGTTGATAACGTTTGAAGATGGGGAATCTACCAACATCGGGGATTTCTATAATGTGGGATTTCCAGTGGGAGTAACAATTAAGAAATCAGAAAAATTTATGTTTGATATAGAATTTGTTCCTTTCGTCGATGAGAAAAGCAATGTAAATCTGCTATTTCACCCGGGAGTTTTGTTTCCAATGGGTGGTGACTTCACTTTTGGAACGAGGGCTGCTTTTGAGATTGGATCTGGAGCATATGGATTTTCACCGCTCTTGAATAAAGCTTTCCCAATACCCAAGTGCAATTCTGCCTTTTTTGTGGAATTGGTACTGCCGGTTAGATTTCACGCTACTGGGTACAATACCACGATCGCGCTTCACGTAGGCGTAGGGTTCTGATTGAGGGCCTGCTTAGGATTCCAGCTTCTTCGCTGCATCCCAGTATTCGTCCATCTTTTCCAGACTCATTGCCTGAAGGTCGCCTCCTGATTTTGCTACCTCTTTTTCCATGTATTGGAAACGCTGTATGAACTTCTTGTTGGTTCGTTCAAGTGCGTTGTCAGGATTGATTTTAATGTAGCGGCAATAATTTATCAGTGAAAACAGAAAGTCACCCAGCTCTGCTTCTGCTTTTTCTGGATTGTCGCCTTTATCCAGCTCTGCTTTCAGTTCAGAAAGCTCTTCCGTCACCTTCTCCCAGACCTGGTCCTTGTTCTCCCAGTCAAAACCAACGGCTTTGGCTTTATCCTGAATCCTGGTTGCTTTTACGAGTGAGGGGAGTGATTTTGGCACGCTTTCCAGCACAGATTTTCGCCCCTCCTTCAGCTTGAGCTTTTCCCAATTCTCCTTTACTTTCTCCGGGGTATCTGCCTTGACGTCACCATAAATATGGGGATGGCGGTGAATTAATTTGTCGCAAATTCCATCAATTACCTCAACAACACTGAAGTCACCAGTTTCAGAAGCGATTCGGGAATAGAATACGATGTGCAACATGAGGTCACCAAGCTCCTTTTTAATATTCTCCATGTCCTTATCCAGGATGGAGTCTAGCAACTCATAGGTCTCTTCAATCGTTAAATGACTAATAGACTCGATGGTTTGCTCCTTGTCCCAGGGACATTTCACCCGGAGCTCATCCATAATGTCCACAAGCCTTTCAAATGCTTCCCCCGGTGTTTGGCTAGGTTTTCCAGTGTTCATAATGTCTGTAAAAGTAGGATTAATAAAGAATCCCGTAACTTTATTCCCTGATGAAAAGTTTATTAACGACAATCATATTGTCCGTTATTATGCCAGCATTGATACTGGGGCAGAACCAGACTTTTGATAGTCTGTTTGATCTGGGATATACGGTATCTGTAAGAGGCCACGCTGGATTTCTTATTTCCCACAGGGAGAACATGTCACATCTGGTAACAGGACATGTTGGAGGCTTTGAGATCAATCTGGACCGCCAATCTTCTGGCTCACAAGCATGGCACGATTCATTCAATCGCCCTTTCGTTGGAGTTGGGCTCCTGCACGTATCACTTGGAAATCCTGCACAACTGGGTTCAGCCACGGCAGTATTTGGCTATGTGGATTTTCCGCTGATGAAAAGAGAGAAGTTCATCTTCCACTATAAATGGAGTGGGGGGTTGGGGTTTGTTTCCAAGCCATTTGATAGGGTAGATAATTATAAGAACACGGCAATCGGTTCAGTGCTTAACATGACGGCTTCGTTGTTACTGGAAACCCGTTATCGGGTTGGTGAGCGAATGTGGTTCACGTCCGGTTTGGGCTTTAACCATTGGTCAAACTCAGCTATTGCAGTGCCCAATCTGGGTATCAACGTCCCTACCTTTACGTTGGGTATACAGGGATATTTTGGTGACCTATCCCTTCATTTGGAGAAAGAGGCTGTTACAGACCTGCCACGGGATATAGAATTTATAGTTTTTGGAGCGCCTGGAATCCGTGAAATACATCCGGTAGAAGGAAAGCTGTACGGGGTAGTTCATGCATTTGCAGAAGCGGTCAGAAGAATGGACAACAAACGAAAAGTGGGTATTGGACTGGACCTTTTTTATGATGCTTCTGACCTTGAAATTAACAATCGGGATACCTCCAATGTATTCCTGGACAATGGAAGTGAGTTTGTCAAAGTTGGAATTCACATGAGCCATGAACTGGTGTTTGGAAGATTTAGTGCGGTCGCACAGATGGGTGTTTACCTAAGGAACAACTTCGAACTTGATGGCCCAATGTATCACCGTATGTCATACAGATACTATGTGAGTGATTGGCTGTTTATCGATGGAGGATTTAAATCCCATTGGGCGGTAGCGGAAAATTTTGAAGTTGGTATTGGTTATAAATTTGAGTAATCCATGAGGACGGTAACTTATGTTTGTTCATTGATGATGCTTCTTTCCCTGGGGTTGGGTTGTGGCAAGGATAAAAATGACTGCTTCAAATCTACAGGAGAGATTGTATTCGAAGACAGAGGTGTTCAATCCTTTACACAGATTGAGACTCATAATAACGTGAATGTAATTATAACCCAGGATACATTCACATCGGTGACTATTGAAGCAGGCAAGAACCTTATAGGCAAGGTCACCACGGTGGTGCAGGGTGATAGTTTAGTCATACGAAATGAAAACAAGTGCAATTGGATACGATCGTATAAGTATGATATCAACGCCTATATAACTGTTAAGAATCTTCGAAGAATAGATCATCAGGGATTTGGAAAGATCAGCAGCTCCACCACGGTAAACGCAACTACGTTATATATCTCTAACCACAATAACGGGGATATTGAATTGGATTTAAACGTGGGCTATCTTTATACCGATATGCATAAGACGGGAGACGTAATTCTTAAAGGTGCTGCGGGTGGGCACGAGGTTTACTCCTCTGGGAATAACTGGTTAAGATGTTCATTGTTGGAAACTGGCTATACTGCTCTACATAGCGTTACAACGGGTGATTGCTATGTTAGGGCACTTGATTCTCTTACAGCTGGTATATACTCACTAGGCAGTATTTACTATTCTGGCAATCCGCAAAAAATAACGAGCACTATTGAGGGATCAGGAGAGTTGATCGAAAACTAGGGCATCAATCCTCCTCGCTCTCGTTCTTTAACACAACGATCTTTATTCGTCGGCCATTCTCCTTCGTTTCGTAGCTGCCAATTTCTTTCAATTGTTGATAGCTCTTTAGATTCTCAAGAGCCACACCATTTTCAACCACTGAGAACCAATTATCCCAGATAATTAAAGATTCACCGGGGATGTCAACACCTTTGTTATAGCTGATCAAATCTTCGTGCAAAGTTTTATCAAAGTGGTCCAGGTCAAGAGCCATACTGATATATGGATGCGAATAATAAAGCTTATAATCTGCGAAATCTTCCCGTACATATTCTGCTATCTCGTCGATGATAACCTGATCTCCTCCTAATGAGAGTTCTTTTTCCCAATTAACGGCCGCTGGATTGGGAGTAAAAGGGAAAGCAATGACGTAAGCGGCCAGGATAAACTTTAGAGCGTAGTTAACCATTTTGGGTTTGGTCAATTTCTCGTGGGTTATCAGGTTATATCCATTCAATGCAATAATGGCCATTACAGGCATGATGCCTATGAGCACCCGCTTCAGGCCCATCGAGTTGAATATCCCGAAATACCAAAAAACCGAATGCGCCACAAAGACAGCCACGAAGGAACCGTATATCAAGATCAACTCATGTTGATAAGTGGATTCATTATTCTTGATTTTGCCGGCAAATAATGTGATTAGGATGAATCCAATACCCAGCACCAGTAACAGATACAAGGGGATTCCTACCGTGTAGTTCATCTTTATAAAGAAGTCGTACCACTCACCTGAACCATAAGGGCTACTCATGGAAGCATAGGGGATTTTATTGATTGTCCATAACAGATCCTGATAATAAATGAAGCCTGCTATACCATATAAAATGTGACCTGATAATAACACTGGCAAGTACTTGTAGCTGTGTTTGACAATAAAATAGAAAGCTACCACTCCAAGGATAATGAGGCCTTCTGATCTAACAAAAGGGAGTAAGGAAATGACTAACGCTGCAAACATGGGTTTGTCTCGTAGTATCAAATAGATCCCAAGAATCAGTAAAAGGGCAAACAGTGGTTCCGTTAGCCCAGAAAAAATCAATATGAAATAGAGCGGGGCAAAGAACAAGAATACAAGCACCAGCAGCGAATACCGAATACGTAATAATTTGGCAGTTCTATAGGTGAAATATCCGGTAAGAACAGCTATCAGGCAATTGAAAATTTTCATTCCTACAAAGCCAAGCTGGGCAAATGGCGCACTCAACAGCACAAATATTGGTTTGGCCCAATGATCTAAAAAAAGCTCCGGATGTTTAAAGGCGTATTTTGAAAACAGATAGTGCTGGACGCTGTCTCCGGCATCGCCTGTTCCATTTGTGAAAATGGCGACAAGGCATAGCAGAACGAACCAGGCTCCCATTATTAAGGTCACCAGTTTGATCTCACTAATATTCTTTAAAACCAGCATAAATTTTCTCTAAATTTGTAATAAATCCCGGATTTATGAAAGTTATAATCTTATCCATAGTTCTCCTCGGACTTGCATTCGCTGGGATAGCGATCAAGATTTTGCTGAAGAAAGATGGGAAGTTTGCCGGAACCTGTAGCAGTAACAACCCAATGTTACAAGAAGAGGGTGCCGTCTGCGGCATCTGTGGAGCTGCTCCAGAAGAGCAGTGTAAAAAGCCTGATTGAGCACTTGTTAACAAACCCTAAAGGTCTTCGTTTAGCAACATTTCAAGTCCCGGGGTTGTGTAGGTCAAATGCTCACCTTTTTCGTCAGAATAAATGAAATACGCTTCAAGTCCCAAGTTCTTGTGTTCTTCGAGGAAGAGTTTTGATGATTTAAGCCCCATGACCATAAATGCCGTGGCGAAGGCATCTGCGCTCATACATTCCTCAGTCATCACTGTTACACTGAGTAAGGAGTGCGTAACCGGGTAGCCGGTAAATGGGTCAATGGTATGAGAATACTTGGTGCCATTTAGCTCATAAAATTTCCTATAGCTACCTGATGTAGCAATAGAATTGTCTTTCAATGCGATCGTTGCTTGCAATGGCCTTTTCTTTACATGCTCTTCTGGCTTATCAATTCCGATCAACCACCTCTTGCCAACTGAATTGGTGCCCTTTGCCTTGATTTCACCTCCTACTTCGATAAGGTAATTATCCACCTTGTTATTTTCAAGGTATGATGCGAGTACATCCACACTATAACCCTGAGCGATGCCGTTGAAATCCAGCTGTATTTCATTCTTTGTTTTCATAAGATAACAGGTATCCACCTTAATATTCTGGGGATTCTTCCACATGGAGAAGTAAATACCAAATCTGGATAGGCCTACCAGAGATCTCAGAGAATCCACAAGCGTTGTGTCAATCTGCGGAGCTTCCTTTGGGCCGAATCCCCAAGCTGATACCAGGGGCATTACCGAAGGATCAAAGGCACCGTCAGTAATTTTATTAATCTCCACTGACCGGGTGAAGACTGCCCTAAAGAACGCATCTACCATGGTAGAGTCTTGCTCATTCACCCGGGAAATGATGGAGCTCGGCAAGTAGGTTGAAAGAGAGGTATCTATCTCAAGGAGTATGGAATCAATACCTCTTTTATAGTTGGAAAGACTGTCACCCCAATATTTAATGCGATAAGTTGTGCCTTGCGTATCGCCAACCAGAATATAGGTTGTTGGTTCTTCAGGGGTGTTGCAGGATAGGACAAAAAGGGTAAGTAGTGAGACTATGCTGAGTTTAGAACTCATCATACCTGATCATTTCAGGTTCTACACCAAGATTGTCCAGCATGCTCATCACGGCGGAGAGCATCATAGGAGGACCACAGAGATAATATTCGATATCCTCGGGCGCAGGGTGATCTTTTAAGTATTCGTTGAATGCCACATCATGGATAAACCCGACAGGGCCTGTCCAATTGTCCTCTTCCAACGGATCAGATAGTCCCACTACATAGTTAAAGTTGTCAAAATCGTTTTGGATCGCCTTAAATTCATCATCGTAAAACATTTCACGTACCGATCTCGCACCATAGAAGAAGGTAGCTTTGCGCGTTGTCTTTTCAGTGTGGAACAAATGGAAAATGTGTGAACGCATGGGAGCCATACCTGCACCGCCACCAAGGAAGAGCATTTCTCGTTCTGTCTCCTGAATGAAGAACTCACCGTAGGGCCCTGATATGGTTACCTTGTCTCCTGTTTTAAGAGAGTACATATAGGTAGATGCCAAACCTGGCAGTACGTCCATAAACCGCCCATTAGCACGGTCAAATGGTGGAGTGGCAATTCTTACGTTTAAGGTAACTCGTGAACCTTCCGCAGGGTGGTTGGCCATAGAATAAGCCCTGAAGACTCCTTCGCTGTTCTTGCCTTTCAGATCCCATAGCTTCATGTTGTCCCAGTCTGCCCGGTATTCATCTTCAATCCCTGGTTTAATGTCTTTTTCAAAGTCTATCTCGTACTTTGGGATATCAATCTGAATATATCCTCCATTTTGAAACTCCAGCACTTCTCCCTCAGGAAGCGCCAAATCCAGCTCTTTGATGAAGGTCGCGACACTGTTATTAGAGGTTACTGTACACACCCATTGCTTAATCCCAAATATTTCGTCAGGAATCTGAATGTTCATATCTTGCTTCACCTTAACCTGGCATCCCAATCTCCATTTTTCCTGAATTTCCTTCCGGGTGAAATAAGGGGCCTCAGTGGGCAGTATTTCTCCACCCCCTTCCAGAACCTGGCATTTACACATGGCACAGGTTCCTCCACCTCCACAAGCGGAAGGCAAGAATATTTTATTTCCTCCTAAGGTGGAGAGTATCGTGTCTCCAGCGTTGACCTCCAAAGTCTTCTCCCCGTTAATGGTGAGTTTAACCAATCCTGAAGAAGTCAGTTTTGCTTTAGCGTACAAGATCACCATCAACAATGCCAACAAGAAGATCAAAAAGACCACTATGCTGGCTGCTATGGTTATTCCTAAAGACGGCGACAGTAAGATCATTTTCTAATTCGCTTAAAGCTCAATCCCCATGAAGCTCATAAATGCCATTCCCATGAGTCCAGTGATAATAAAAGTTATTCCCAGTCCTCGGAGAGGTGCGGGAACATTCGAGTACCTAATCTTTTCTCTGATTGCAGCTATAGCCACGATGGCCAGGAACCAACCGACGCCAGAGCCAAGCCCAAATGTCGTGGCTTCCGCAAGGTCTGCATACTGACGCTCTTGCATAAACAAAGCACCGCCAAGTATTGAACAGTTTACCGCGATCAATGGCAGGAATATTCCTAAAGCGCCATAAAGAGCAGGAGAGAACTTCTCAACGATCATCTCTACGAGTTGAACAATTGCTGCTATGATCGCGATGAACATAATAAATCCAAGGAAGCTCAGATCGATCGAGGCGAAATCAGCTGATACCCATTCCAGGGCTCCTTCTTGCAACACATATTTGTCCAATATGTAATTAACCGGCACAGTCACTACAAGCACAAAGATCACCGCTATCCCAAGTCCGACACCTGTCTTCACAGTTTTTGAAACCGCCAGATAAGAGCACATGCCCAGAAAGTAGGCAAAGATCATGTTATCCACGAAGATGCTCTTTACAAATATGTTTGCCAGCTCCTGCATATCTCCTAATTATCCTCTATTAGCTTTTCGTTTCTGCTTCTCTGCCACCAAATAATCAACCCCACTACAATCAGTGCCATCGGTGGCAGGATCATCAAATTATTGTTCATATAACCCGCTTCATATACCGCGTCGGGAATTAATTGAATGCCCATTAACTCACCGGAACCGAAAAACTCCCTGAATACAGCGACCACGACCAGGATTAGTCCATAGGCTGCTCCGTTTCCTAAACCATCGAGCAATGCCGGCCATGGTTTGTTGGCCAGGGCAAAAGCTTCAAATCTGCCCATGATAATACAGTTGGTAATGATGAGTCCAACGAAAACAGACAGTTTCTTGCTGACATCATAGGCAAAAGCCTGAAGTACCTGATCAACCAGGATAACCAAAGCTGCAACAATTACCAGCTGAACGATAATTCTGATTCTGCCAGGAATAATGTTTCTCAGCACGGATACCAGCACATTGCCAATGGCGAGTACAGCAATAACTGATAGCGACATGACTATTGCCTGTTCTACCTGAACGGTTATAGCCAGTGCAGAGCATATTCCCAGTACCTGAACGGTGATAGGGTTATTGTCATCCATAGGATCAGAAAGGAGTTTTTTGTTCTTCTTGGAGAACAATGGTTCCTTTTTCTCTTTTACCTTCGGCGCAACCGCTTCTTCAACTATAGCTTCTTCGCTCATTATTGTTGCAAATAAGGTTGGTAAACTTTCAGTGTCTGTTTAATCATTGCCGTGACACCATTACTGGTAATCGTTCCACCTGTTATGGCATCTACTCCATGCTCAAATCCTTCCGGTGCTCCACCTTTCATAACTTCAATCGATATGAATTTCCCTGTGGCATCAAATAATTTTTGGCCAGGAAACTGATCCTGAAAATCCGCTGTATTGATCTCTGCTCCGAGTCCGGGTGTTTCGATCTTGTGATTGAAACTAGCACCGAATACGGTATTATTATCATCTTCAAGAGCAATGAAACCCCAGATAGGCCCCCATAGCCCCTTACCAACCATTGGCATCACCAAATATTGATTGCCGTCTTTTTCACAGACATAAAGCGGGTAGGCTCGATCTTCCCAGCTCTTCCCTCTATACTGCTTTTTCATGTCTATATTGAAAGCATCCTCTTTATCCAATGGATCAATGGGCCCTTCCTTTGCTGGGCGCGCATTTGCTGAATAATCCAGTATGATTCTTTGCTTCACGTAACTTCCAAAAACCTTAGTGGCTTCGTCGCGACTCACATTCACCCCAAGCGTCTTGAGGATATTCTGCATTTTCTCAGCAGTCTTGTTCTTCTGCTGGTACGGCTTTAGGGTAATTGCAGCCAAAGAGAGGAGCGTAGCTACAATTACCACCATTATTGTAGCAAATCCAAATGTAAAACCGTTTCCTTCTTTATCAAATTTCATCTATGCGGTATTAACTCTTCTAAGTCTTCGTTTAATATTGGCCTCAACTACATAATGATCAATAAGTGGTGCCATTACATTCATAAACAGAATGGCCAGCATCATGCCCTCAGGGTAGGCCGGGTTGAATACACGGATCATAATTGCCAAGAGACCAATTAAGAACCCATAAATATACTTACCAGTATTGGTTTGTGTCGCTGTTACCGGATCTGTTGCCATAAAGACAGCTCCAAATGCAAATCCGCCCATTACCAGCTGCGTTCGAGCGTCTACCTCCATAAATGGGTTGACCGCAAAGCTATTAAAGATCATTGCCATTACGGCACCACCTGCAAATACGGAAAACATGATTCTCCAGCTTCCTATGCCAGTTGCCAGCAAGATAAATGCACCGATTAAACAGGCCAGCGTAGACGTCTCACCTATAGACCCAGGCATAAATCCAAGGAACATGTCCATAAATGATAGCGGATCTTGATTCACAGTTGTCACATTATTGCCTGCTTCTATTGCTTGTGCCAAAGGCGTAGCTCCTGAGTATGCGTCAATTACTGCTTCTCCGGCCTCTGGGGTGGAATCCACCCATACGCTATCTCCAGACATCTTAGTAGGATAGGCAAAGAACAGAAAAGCCCTCGCCGTCAGCGCTGGATTCATTATGTTCATTCCCGTTCCACCAAATACTTCCTTACCAATGATCACTGCAAAGATTGTTGCAAGTGCCACCATCCACAACGGCACATCCATTGGCATAACCAGAGGAATAAGCATTCCAGATACCAGGAACCCCTCATTCACTTGCTCTTTTCTAATGATTGCAGCAATAAACTCAACCGTTAATCCTGCTCCATATGCCACTCCGACTATTGGGAGCACTTTGATCATCCCAAATATTAATTTCTCGGACATCCCATCTCCAGGGTTGAGAAACTGACCCAGTGCAAGGTAATGCTGGTGACCGGCATTCCAGATACCAAATAACAAGCAGGGGATCAAAGCAAGAACCACTGTGATCATCGTTCTTTTCATATCGATACCGTCACGAATGTGAGACCCGCTTTTAGACGTGTGTCCGGGAACGAACAGAAATGTTTCTATCGCATCGTATGCAGGAAGGAACTTCGCCAATTTCCCTCCCCTTTCAAAGTTGGGCCTAACCTTATCTAGTGTGTTCCTTAAGAATTGCAATTTTCCGTCAGTTTAACATTCTTTCTTAACCATGTCCAGTCCTTGTCGTATCAGGTCCTGAACCTCCACTTTTGAAGTGCATACATACTCACAAAGAGCGAAATCCTCTTCAGCCACCTCATAAATTCCCAAATTTTCCAGCTGCTCCACATCTCCGATCATTATTGACTTCAACATTTGAACAGGATAGATATCCATGGGTAGTACTTGTTCATATTGTCCGGTAACAACATAAGCTCTTGACTCTCCATTCATATTTGAATTTAAAGCGTATTCCTTTCCAGGAGTTAGCCAGGAGAAAAAAGTTCTTGATAAGCTAAATTTATCAAAACCAGGAGCTAACCATCCCAAGAACCTGGATTCGTTCCCTTCTGGAATAACAGTGACCTGGGCATCGTAAAATCCCAGATAACCATCAGCATCAATTTGGGTCCCAGTAAGAACATTTCCGCTAATATATCTCACGTTATCTCCCACAATGTTGTCAGCAATCATGTTCTTGATCGATGTGCCAATAATTGTCTTATGATATCTGGTTTTCTTCACTTCGGAGCCAGTTAAAGCGACAACCCGGGAGGCGTCATATTTACCCCCAATAAAAAGACGGCCTACCATCAGTACGTCTTGGGGTGAAAGATGCCATACAACTTCTCCCTTATTCACCGCATCTATGTGGTGTATTTGCACCCCAACATTACCAGCGGGATGAGGGCCTGAAATTTTATTGATTTGAACACCAGTAGAATTTGTGAACACTTTTGAAGCAGTGGCGCTGGCATTGATGTTCAAATGTACTTTGCCGCCCGATAGCTTGCCAACCGCGTCGAGTCCAGCCTGAAATTCTTCTCCATGACCATGAAGAATAAAGTCATTGTCCGGCGCCAAAGGAGCAGAATTGAACGCTGAAATAAATATTGCCTTCGGAATATCCTCAGGATTTGCAATTATTTCAAAGGGGCGTTGGCGAATCAAAGGCCAGGTGCCACTCTTCAACATCCATTTGATTATTTCTTCTCTTGAAAGATCAGCCGGGTTGGCTTGCTTAAAAGGCTCGTATATAACCTCTTTATCAGCAAGAACTTTTATCTCTAGAATTCTTCTTTTGTCACCACGTTTGACCTCTACAACCTCTCCACTAACTGGTGATGTAAAAACTACTTTGTCATTGTCCTTGTCACAGAATAATGCAGTGCCAGCTTTGACTTCGTCGCCAACCTGGCAAAGCAATTTAACCCGTAGGTTTGTGAAGTCAGTAGGCTTGACCGCTACCGTTTCGGAAATCGGAACATCCACGTAGACTTTCTCAGCTTTGCCTTTCAGCTTGATGTTCAGTCCCTTCCTGATTTTGACAGTTTCTGCCATACCCAATGGCTCAAGGGAGCCTTGATTTTCAGAACAAAAGTATGCAATTTTTCAGTTTTACATTAGGAAAGTCAGTTTTTTAGATAAACCTACAGGCATAGGCGATAACGTTTATCTTTGCCATTTTGAGGAAGTACGTGCGCCATCTGTATAAATACCGCAATTTTGCCTTCATTGTCTTGCTATGCTGGGCCACGGGCAATGCTATTACAGGATGCAGAACTTCTGGCAAAATTCAGGAGGTTGAAGGCAGTAATGTGGATTTAGTCAATGGTGGGGGGGATGAAGGCGGTTTGGTGGACAGCACTGAAGATTATTTCGAGGATGTTTTTCTGAGATATGAAGACCATATTTATGCTAATAATATTAAAACGGTACAGTTGCATAAAACCGGATTTCCGCTAGCAGCTCCCATCTTAGAGCTGAATTCTCATGAATCACTAAAGTTAAGTTTTGATGACCTGGGTGAAGAGCAGGTTAATTACCACTACACAATTATTCACTGTACCGCCAAGTGGGAAGATTCAGAGCTGTCTCCGCCTGATTATATCGTGGGATTTACAGATAATCAAATTACTGAATACGCGTATTCATTTAATACACTAATGTCCTTCACTCACTTTAATCTGGAAATACCCAATGAGGAAATGAAACTCACCCTGTCTGGCAATTATTTGATCAAAGTATATGAAGAGGACAAGCCAGACGAACCAGTAATTACCAAACGATTCATGGTTGTGGAATCAAGGGTTACCGTATTGCCTCGCGTTCGAAAGGCAACCCTAATCAATGATAAAAACTATAAGCAAGAAGTCGATTTTACGATCAGGCATGAAGGGTATTCAATATACAACCCTTACGGTGAGATATACGTGGTCATTCAGCAAAATGGAAGGTGGGATAATCTGGTGGAAGGATTGGCTCCTGTATTTGTTCGGGACAATGAATTGATATATGATTATGATCAGGACAATGTTTTTAACGGTTGCAATGAGTTCAGGAATTTTGAATTCAAGAGTTTCAGATTTCAGTCAGAGTTCATCAAAGCATACGAATTCGATTCGGCAGGAAATCATGTATATCTCTATAATGAGAAGCCACGCTCATTTCTGCGATATTCTTCACACTCAGATATTAATGGGAGGATGTTCATCAGGAATGATGAAGGCAAGGACAGCGAGATAGAAGCGGACTATGCCCTTGTTCATTTTACGCTGCCATATGAAGCGCCAATGATCAACGGTAACATATACGTCTACGGAGCGTTGACAAATTGGGGGTATTCAACTGCTTCCCAGCTCAAATACAATTACAAGAAGTTTGCTTACGAACTGACTATGCCATTAAAGCAAGGTTATTATGAATACATGTATGTATATCTGGAGGATGGCAAGAAGAGTGGTGATGCAACACTGATTGAAGGCAGCCATTACGATACGGAAAATGAGTACACAATTTACGTTTACAATACTTCAGCCAGCGACAACTACAACCGTCTGATTGCTGTCAAGAAGTTTGATTCTCGTTACTGATTTTTCACTAATATTGTATCTGGGAATAACCAAATTCTGTTTTTAGGAGCTATGATTACGGAAGTCACAGAGGGGATTAAAATTTCGGTCGACACGGCGTACGAACCTACTCATTCGCAGCCGGTGAATTCGATGTTTTTGTTCTCTTACACAATTACCATTGAGAATTGCGGGAGCGAAACAGTCCGTTTACTCAGGCGTCATTGGCATATTTTTGAGAGCAGCGGTGAAAAAAGAGAGGTTGAAGGAAAGGGAGTGGTTGGTGAACAGCCTACTCTTGACCCGGGCGATTCGCATGAATACACTTCTGCGTGTGATTTGTCTACGGAGATTGGCAAAATGCATGGCACTTATCTGATGGAGAGATCGAATACAGGAGAGCGGTTTTATGTCAATATTCCTGAATTTGTGATGGTTGTACCCCACGCCCTTAATTAGCCAACTTCGGATTAATGAGAATGTTCTAGCATTAAATATAGTAGATATGTCAAAAGGAGTTTATAATGTACCAGAGCCGGTTAATGAGCCGGTAAAACAATATGCACCAGGTAGTGCGGAGAAGGCGGAATTGGAAGCGAAGCTGAAGGAAATGAAATCTGAACAGATTGAAATTCCCATGTTTATCGGCGGGGAAGAAGTGAGGAGCGGGAATCTGGTTCCTATATCACCCCCTCATGACCACCAGCATATATTGGGTAATTATCACCAGGGTGACAAGAGCCATGTTGAACAGGCCATTAAGGCGGCTATGGCAGCCAAGGAGGCGTGGGCAAATATGGATTGGGAACACAGGGCATCTATATTCCTCAAAGCAGCAGATCTATTGGCTGGACCTTACAGGCAGGCCATCAATGCCTCCACTATGTTGGGGCAGTCAAAGAATGCTTTTCAGGCGGAGATTGATGCTGCATGTGAACTCATTGACTTCTTGAAGTTCAATGTGAAGTACATGACAGAAATTTATAAGCAGCAACCAGAATCTGCACCAGGCATGTGGAACAGGGTTGAGCACCGTCCTTTGGAAGGATTCGTATTTGCCTTAACACCATTTAACTTTACGTCTATAGCAGGTAATCTGCCATCCGCGCCAGCAATGATGGGCAATACCGTTGTTTGGAAGGCATCTAAAACACAGATATACTCGGCTAAAGTGCTGATGGATCTGTTCAGAGAGGCAGGAGTACCAGATGGAGTAATCAATTTGGTGTTCGTGTCAGGTCCTGATGCAGGAGAAGTTGTTTTTAACCACCCAGACTTTGCCGGGTTCCACTTTACCGGATCTACCGGTGTCTTCCAGAATATTTGGAAGACAGTTGGAGAGAACATACACAAATACAAGGCTTATCCCCGAATTGTAGGTGAGACGGGAGGCAAGGACTTTATTATGGCACATAAGTCGGCGGATGCGAAGGCATTGGCCACTGCAATAATCAGAGGATCCTTTGAGTACCAGGGCCAAAAATGTTCAGCCGCTTCAAGGGCATACATCCCCGATAACTTGTGGGAAGAAGTGAAAGCTTACGTGCTTGAAGATTTGGCATCCATAAAAATGGGCGATGTGGAGGACTTTGGAAACTTCGTAAATGCAGTAATTGATGAGGCTTCATTTGATAACATCAATTCCTACATTGAATCCGCTAAAGTTGATTCAGATGTGGAGATTATTGCAGGCGGCGGAACCGACAAATCTAAAGGCTATTTCATTGAACCGACTGTAATTGTTGCCCAGGACCCGAAGTATACGACGATGTGTGAGGAGTTGTTCGGGCCTGTTATTACAATTCATGTTTATGAAGCGGATAAGTTCGATGAAATGTTGGAGATTGTTGATACAACGTCAATATATGCGCTTACCGGGGCTATTTTCGCTCAGGACCGCTATGCCATTGAGTTGGGTAGCAAGAGGCTGGTCAATGCTGCGGGTAATTACTACATCAACGACAAACCAACAGGAGCGGTAGTTGGACAGCAACCCTTTGGAGGTGCCAGGGGATCCGGTACAAACGACAAAGCTGGATCTATGATCAATTTGTTGCGATGGGTTTCGCCACGGACCATCAAGGAAACGTTTGTTCCAGCCAGGGATTACCGCTATCCATTTCTCGGTGAATAAACACCTTGGTGTTGGTAAATAGACTGGAGGACTTGTAAGACACGCAGGCCTGAATCTTAATTTTAAGCCACCATAGGCATGGGTTTATACCAACAAATTCCCAGGCATACTACATGAAAACGGCGCTCAAGTTTCTGCTTCCTTACCTGAAGAACAAGTACATCATGACCTTCTTGGTGTTCTTTGTGTGGATGTTGTTCTTTGATAAGAACGACTTGCTCACGCAGATATCTCATCGCAACAACTTGACTCAGATGAATCAGGATAAGGACTATTTTATCGAAGAGATTAAGCGCAATCAGGCGATCATGGATGATCTTGAAACGAACCCAGAAGCTCTGGAGAGGTTTGCCAGGGAAAGGTACCACATGAAAAAAGCCGATGAGGATATTTTTGTGGTAATAGGCGTGTCAGACTAGCAGGGCTATTCTTCTGAGCTCCTTTCATGAATTTCAGCGATGGTCCAACTGGTATCTGCTGTGAATATGTACATATGGCACTTGGACAGGCGTTAAAAGCCTGGGATAAGCTGTATGAACCAGACGTTATTCCTTAACAAACTTGGCAGTATGCAAGTCGTTGTTCGCGTTCAGGGTGACGATGTACATACCATGATCAAACGCAGAGATATCAATGTTGAACTTATAGAAAGTTCCGTCAAAGACTTTACTATAAACAACCCTGCCATTGCTGTCGTAGATGTTGATTTCTGCACTATTCTCAGGACTCATGGGGAGAATGGTGCCCTTACTTGCATTCCCAAAAGTGATTTCCAGTTTGTCTTTGGCTGGGTTGGGCCACACTGAGAATTGCAGGTTTTCCATTATTGTAACCGGTACCAATTGAGAGTACTTACACTCGTCGTCAAAGTCTGTGCGCTTTAATCTGTAGTAAGAAAGTCCCATATAGGGGTCTTCATCTACAGCGCTGTAATTGACGCTCTGTTTGGATGTTCCTGCCCCAGGGACCGTCGCTACGAATTCAAAGTCCTTACCCCCTCTTGATTTCTCTACTGTGAAGAATTCACTGTTCGTTTCGGAAACTGTGGCCCAACTTAGATCAACATTGCCTGTTGCTGCGTTGTGTTCAGCGTCGAAGTACCACAGGTCCAGTGGCAGCGGACCACCGCCACCTCCGCCGCCGCTATAGGAGGTCCAGGTCGCTGTAATGCTCTCCAATCCGGCTGAGCCAGATATGTTATCCCAGTCTGTACCGTTCCAGTGATAGCTCATGGGATCGCCGGTATAATTGACCGAAGAAGTTTCGCTGGTTGTCCATCTGAACGTTAAGTCAGCTGGCAGTGCTACGCTTGGTGTAATTTCCCACCAGCGGTCAATCAACTGGCTTACACCTTTCGCAGCGGACAAGGTTGTACCTACGGGAAGCATCGTCTGATTATCAGGACTCGTGTTCCATGTTGCGATTACAATATTGGTTGCGACGGCTGTGTTTTTTTGGAAGGTGAAAGGTATATGGCTGCCACTCACGCCGAACGGAAAAATATAGGTATTCGCAGTGGCATCCGTGTACCATTCCAGAAAGCTCGTCTGCCCTTCACTTACCAGGTATCCATTTACATTACCCACCGCTGAGTTAGATGCGTTTGTGATGGTTATTTTGTTGTCAGTGCCAATAGCCAGTTCTCCGTCCAACAGATTTAGGTTGCTGGCTACGACTAAATCAACACCCATTGTTACAGTTCCAGAACTCTTATTAATATTCAGATCATAAAAGAGTGTTACTGAACCTAAGATAGCTTGTGCTGCAGAACCAGTGAATTCGACCACTCCCATAACAGGGGTAAATATGCCATTATTGGTCCAGTCTCCATGTACGTTGAGCACCGCTTTTGTGTCACTCATTGATAATGTGGCAGCGGGATCAATGGTGATACTCTTGCAATTTGCATCCCCTCCATTCGCAAATTGAATATCACAATTATTTATTACTCCACTTGGTATCGTTACATCTATTCCCGCATCTGGAACACAAGCAGGAGTCCAGTTACTGGCAGTAAACCAGTCAGTACTTGTGCTTCCGTCCCAATCTACAGAGATAGTTCCAGTATACGTTACCGTTACAATTGTTGCCGATGAGGCATCACAGCCAGGTGCCGTTTCAGTTACATACACAAGGGTCGGGGTACTGCTAGCGTTGATGTCATAACTGGTAGTGAGGCCAGTTTGCAGCAATCCTGAAGGTGGAGGACCAGGTGCACTATACCAGCTATAGGTGGCACTAGATACTGGTGAAGTGACCGTGGCAGTAAAAAGTCCAGGCCCGCATCCGGCTCCGGGATTTGGAACCGTGGGAGGTGTATCTGTACCTGTTAAAACTACTGAAACACGCGGTGTACTTCTGCAGCCATTGCTCGTCACCGCTTCCACGTAATATGTGGTAGGTGTGGTAGTTGCCGTAGCATCGTAACCTGACCCGGTAGCTATAGCGCTTCCGCCTGTAGATGCCAGATACCATTCGTAACTGAAGCTGGCATCAGGGCTGTTCACACTCAGCGTAGCGGTGCCGCCTGCACATACCGATGGAGCCGCATCAAGAACTAAAGGATCAGGAAGCGGTATGGAATTCACGGTGACCGCCTTTGATACCTGGCCAAGAGGCCCGCAACATTCTGAGATAATATCCAGATAAACAGTATAGACAATATCACTTCCTGACACATTGCTGAATGTAATATCCGTGGATGATGCTGTTGCTGTGCCAATTACCGGTGCGGCCTGTGTTCCGCTGGTAGATGTTGTCCAGAGATAACTATATCCTAGTGTTCCCGCATCAGGGCTCGCGTAGTTGCCAGTTGTACCAGAACAAATCGGTGTGGCGCCCGTAGGCGTTCCTGCAGTAGGTATGTCCATAGATATATTCACGAAGTCATTGTATGTTATAGCTTGAGTAGAAGTTCCTGTAAAACAGTTGGTTCCAGATAAAACAACATTATCTATTACAACACCATTATCCCAAGCGAATCCTGAACTATAATCAAAAACTACCAAAAGCCCGTTATTTAGATAAGGAGTAACATCTATACTTGCGGAAGCAGCTCCATTTGTTGTAGTACTAATCTCAATATTCCAGGCTGCCCCATCCCAAATTCCAACTGTAAAAATTCCATTTGATCCACCAGCGTATTGGCTTAGATAATAATCGAACTCAAGTAGACCACTACTACATGTACTCATATCTTGAGCATTTGTAAAAGTATAATTCTGATCCCAACCGGGGCCTCCATAACAATCGTCATCCATAATTAATGCACATGTTCCATCCACTGTAAATCCTGCATCGTTGCACCATGCAACCTGTGTTGCTGAGTATAAAGTCATTGCTTGTCCGGCGCCGATGAAAGAAGACCAGCCCGCAGGTGCAGCACAACTACTAAAGTTTTCATTAATAAAATTAACATTCCCGTATGTTGATACATCACCAGTAAAATCTATATCTCTTCTGCCAAGAGTTGCGGTGTATTGGTTGTTAGAAATTGTAGCAGTGGCATCTGGCATTGCTGCAGTTTCATTTGCTCCAAGGTCGGTCCAGTTTGGCGTAGGATCCGTTGTGGTGAAATCAATATCAGTATCTAAGCAATTGATATTCTCTGCCGTAATCACTGGATAGTTACTTATACTCACACTGGTTCCCACTTCCCCCCCGTTGGCATATACCAAACCATCAATCGCACCCGTTCCAGCAGTAGCGGATATTTCACATGTGGTTACCGAACCACCCAAAGCATCTGGAGAGTGTACTCCATAGGCATCACCAGCGGGTAAGCAAAGCACGGCGCCCGCTGAGGTAATGCATAAGTCATAAGTTGGTTCCAAAGGCCCGCCAGCCAAACGAAATTGATCCGGGATAGGATAAGCAATATTTATGTAGTATGTATTGCATGGCGTTAACAACTTGACGTTGTTTGTCATAGCCGAACCATTGAAAGTATATTCACAATCTACCACCGCGCCACCGCAGGCGTCCATAACTTCAATGGGGAATTGATAAGAATCTGCAGATGTGATAGTGGCTGTTATGTCAACTGTACCGTTATTTGGAGCTACAAAACTATACCATGAAGAGGCTTCATTTAATTCGTTGGTTCCGTTTGTCGGGCAAGATGCTTAGTCAGGCAAGCGCCGTTCACATCTATGCTGACTGCTCCGGCACAGGTTTCATTGGCGGGAATATTGGACCAAACACATACCTCGCCGTTCATATTCCCGTTGCTCTGGTACCTTTGTATCCTAATATAATACCAATCACTAACGGTGGTGTTGATTACAACTACTTCACTAAATCCGCCCCAATAAGCATCTGCACAACCTTCTTGCACCAGGCTGCCACATGATCCCGAGAATACGTGTAATATTGCATCTTCTGTTGTTGGTTGGTATTCAATAACCGTAATAGTTGCGGTTGCTTGAAACGTGGCCCAGGCATCGTCTCTGTTCTGAATGCCACAGCCTGCTCCGGGATTGGAATTAGTGCTGTTTGTACTGTTCATAGTCGTAGCAACACACTGCGTACCCACGGTCAGGGTCGTTGCGGTTGCACAATCGTTCTGCGCATATCCCGCGTAGTTAGCGAGACACAACATTGCCACAACAACGAAAACTAAAAAATATTTTTCCTGGCTTCTGCGCATTCCTGTTCTACCTATTTATTAAGGATTCGATCCAACTCCCGCGTCAATATAACACCGTAATTAGTTAACCCACTTCCACTTGCGTGACCCGTAACATTTGTTGAGCCCGGTAATTCAATCCTTACATCCTGTATTCTCCAGCTATCAGCACTTGCCTGAATCCTGAAAGCAGTACATGTCAGGGTATTGTCGCTATCCGCACCATTGGATCTTCTTACTGTAGTGGAATTAGCTCCACCTGAGAGGTCGCTCGTCTTGGTAGTAAATCCTGAGTTGTATCCTCCTTCAAGCGTTACATAGTCCTTCAAAAGCTGGAAATCGGTAAAGGAGTAGATACCTATGCTCATTTTGATGATGGAGCTGGTACACTCGGCTTGGGTTATGGCATACGCCAATGTCGCCGGGTTGGCTTTTTCTAATCCACAAGTTGCCCCACTCGAACATCCACCGGAAGCCTGAACGTAGTACACACTGCATGTACCTGCACTGCCACCAGAAGCCAAACTCACTGTAGAGGTCGGCACATTGTCTCCCGGGCAGGCATTGGAAGTAGTAGCTGTTACATCATAGGTGCCAGCGCCCACAGTTATAGCAGTTGTGGTAGCGGTAGTACTCCAGACGTAGGTGCACCCGACACATGCCGCACCATTAAGTGTTGTAGTTGCAGACAATGCAGTAGTACCACTGCATATCTGAGGATCTACCGGATTAATTACAGTAATTACGTTGTCCACAACTGTGACCGTTTCATTATCAGTATTAATGCACCCCCCATAAGTTACATAAACAGAGTACATGGTGGTCGTGTTAGGGCCTGCGGTTGCAACAGCTGTTGTTCCTCCTGAGGTTACAGACGGTGCCCAGGAAAAGGTAGCACCGCTTGCTGGTCCGCCGTTGGCAGTAAGGGTCACTGCTGTACCTGGTGTGCATGTTTCCGTAGCACTCGCTGAAATAGATATGGCAGCAAGGTGATCAAAGGTAATGGTACTCCCAGCTGTAATAATATTGCCACATTTATCAGCCAGCGTAGGGTTCGTAGCTATTTCCAACTCGTAAGTTCCGGATGTCAAGGAGCCATCATGTGTAAATACGACTTTATTGGTCAATTGCCCGTTGCCAGTGCAGCTTTGCCCTGCAACATTTGTAATAGCTGAGGTTACAACAGTTGCGGGTAGCAGGGTAAGAATGAAGTCTCCCTGAACAATACTGCCGCATTGTACGTCTTCAGCCATTGTCAGGGAAAACGTGTTATCACTACACCCCGAAGTAGCGCTGGACATAGTGGGGCCAGTAACATCTACTACACTGGCGGTCCCAGACCACGTTAATGAGAAGCCGCTATTGTCTCCCGTCCAGTTGTCGATGATCAGCGCATAGGTTTCACCAGCAACCATGTCGCTGATTCCAGGCATGAGAGGCGGACCCAAGGCGCCTTCTGATAAGCTCGGTACTTTGGTAGTGCCAGGTACAGTTAGGCCGGTATTGCCCAATGTGCCTGAAAAGTTGCATCTTACCGGTGTAGCACTGGGTATCCCGGCACAGCCAGTATTGGTAATGTCATACAATGCAAAATCATAGTCCTTGGTGGTTGCGAGCGTAAAGCCAAAATTGCCGCTGGATTGAGCCGTAAAGACATACCACGAAGAGTTGTTCTCACCGTTTAGAAGGCAACTGCTACCTGCAACTTCTTGTTCGTCGCCATATCCGAGGTAAGAACCAACGCTTGTTTCGACAGCGTTACAAACGGGTGAGGAAGCAATGCAGTCCTGCTCCGGCCCTGTTTGATTGCCGATAGCGGCCACCAATTCCAAAGCACACAGATCAAAATTCCCCGCATCTCCAGCCACTGTTCCTACCATCAGATAATAGTTCAGCCCGGCCACCAGGGGATTATTTGGAGTTCCGAAGGTGAATGTTTGAGCAGCTGGACCACAATTGGTAATTACCGGTGCAGAACCAATACAATTGTTATCCTGATATATAAAGGTTTCAATCGTGTTGCCATTTCCCAGGGGAGGTCCACCTAGTGTACCAGGCACAGTGAATGTTATATCAATAGAATTATTTGCACCGGTAAGGGTAAATGAGTACCAGACAGTAAGGTTGTTTTGTTGGCAGCAGGCAGGGCCGACGTAAGAATCTGCCGTGGCAGCCAGATTTGTCTGTGCAGAAACACATGTGCCATCCACAGGTAAGGCCGTAGCACTGCAAACACCATCATTCCCGGGTTGGGCATAACCCATCTGAGCAGCCGTACAGATCACTACAACTGCAACGAATACCGATAATATTAGAGGATATTTCCTGGAAGACTTCACTTCTTATGCTCAATCGCGCTGTTTTGGGTTCTCCTCTATTTTCTTAGAACCATCCGTTTCTTGTACTTTCTTAATCTTAGATGTATCATTCATTTTTCGCAAACCTTTTGTTACCCGCAAGTCAATCTCTTTTTCCGGGCCTGCCTGATCTGTGCTTTTAATGAGTTCCTTTTTAGCCGCTTCCGGTCGAGACTTATGTGAATACTCCAATTTCCTTTTCACCAGTTCATCAGATTCGCTTTTCTTAGCAGATTTACTTTTCGGGTATAAGACAGTATTCGCATGTTGCTTTTTCTGAATTTTCTCTGCAGCCATATCTGATTTGGTTTTTTCACGCATTTTGCCTTGTGCAGCAGACTCTCCTGAAGCTACATTTTGCCCATAACACCATTTGCTGCCTGATAACAGAAGCACTGTTACAATCACCAATGCATATATTTTATTCATGAGATAATGTATCTAAGCGGTTTAACTTGCTGGTTTATTCGTAGATCTATTCACGTTCCTTAACATTACGTAACGAAATCGAAGTAAATTGGTTGCCAATTTCAGTTTATTTTTTTAACCAGCTAGTCCTAGATCAGGAATATGTGCTAATTCAATGGCTTGACACATGGAGGCGAGCTCCCAAATAATATTTCAAATCACGACTTAGTCATAAGATCATGTTCTGCCGGATGAAAAATGGTATACGTAAATATACCACTTGTTTAGCATAGAGCCAAGTAAATGGAGCATCGCCCTTGAGTTTTTAGACTAAAAGGCATGGTTAATAGACTAATTTCTTTAAATGGAAGGCCAATTTATGCTAGTAACACCGCATGGGTTAGGCGGTGGTAGAATTGCATCAGGTGCCCAGATGAGTGGTTTTGATTATTTAAACAATTCTATTCCCTTGGTCACAAACATATCTGTATATGATTTTTTATATTCTTCTCGCCAAATTCTAGCCGAGGCTACGTTGAAATGTTCCAGAAGCGGCCTGTCGTCATAAAAAACCGGTGCATCAGGAAATTGGACGGCGTTTTCTTGTAGGTAGGCTGAAGCAAAGTCAAACTTTCCGTCATTTTGCATCATCGGGTATCTAAGCTCTGCTGTACTCTCTTCTGACTTCGGGCATACATAGATGCAGTTGCGATATTTTGGCGGCTCGTAGGTTGGTAGGATTTTTACATTCAAATCTGCAGCTAACAGCGTGTTGTAAAGGGATCTTCCTGCTCTTCCCGCTTCTCCTTCTAGAAAACCATTGAAATTGATTAACAGCAGTCCATTCTCAGTCAACCTGCTTTTTACCGTTTCAAAGCACTCTTTAGATAATACATGGGCAGGTGGTACTTCGCCTTTGAATAAGTCAATGACTATAATATCAAATATATCTTCTGTGCTTTCCAGGTAATGCCTGGCATCGTCAATAATTGGATTGATGTCACTTTGCAGACCGAAGTATTGCTTGCCAAGTAGGCCCATGCGTTCATCTAGCTCTACGGTAACTAATTCAAAGCCAAGAATTTCAGTCAGATTCCTGGCAATTGATCCACCTCCCAGTCCGAGCAACAGCGCCCTCGTCTTTTCAGGGTATGAGCTGCAAAGCGACGTAATGTAGTTGACATAACTCCATCTTGATTCCCCGGTATTGAGGTTCACAAAAGTTTGGCCCATTCGGTTGACAAAGAGTATGCGATTGGAAAGCCCGGGTAATACGGCATCCGCTACCATTACCTGCCCTAACAGTCCTTCAGAACTGTAGTGGACTTTGACATTGGAGCGTGGTGTTCTGGTCCTGGTGGATAAACCCCCAAAGAGCAATACGACCAGAAAGGCAAGTGCAATTATTTTTCCGGACATAAGCAATAGTATGAGCGATAGGGCGCCCGGAATCAGGGCCAGGATCACAGTTGGTGAGGTGATTCCGAATTCGGGGATGATGTAAAAACCAACTAGCATGGTGGAGAAAATTCCTCCGATGGTAGAGATTGCGTAGACGTTGCCGGCGGTCTGCCCGGAATCTTGTGTGGATTCGGATAATAGATGAATGATCATTACCGGTGTGGCACCCAGGAGCCCCAGGCATGGCACCAATAAAAGGGTTGCAATGAATACTACAGACGGGAGCGGTGCGCTTTCCGAAAAAGTGGCAATTAGGCTCTTCGCTTCCATTGGCATCAACATCATAAATGCTGATGATATTAGGAACATGAAAAAGAGCTTTTGGCGGTCGATCCCTTTTTCGCACAGGTGTCCGCCTAAGTAATAGCCTACAGCCAAACTGGCGACAGTAATACCTATTACAGCACCCCACACATGGACTCCTGCTCCGAAATAAGGTGTCAGCATTCTGGCTGAAAGCAGCTCTACAGCCATTACCGTGGCGCCTTCAAGGAAAGCGAGGGTGAGGAGGAGCCTGGGCGAGGACAGCATTTCTACTCCTCCGATTTTCGAAGTTTAGGACTCAGAAGGAATATTATCGGGAGGAGAGCGAGGGCAGAGCCGACAATGTAGGCGCTTGTTTTCAAACCAATGAATGGGATAAGGTAAAATCCAAACAAAAAAGTGGTGAATATACCACCCACTGTGGAAGTAAAATACACAGTGCCCGCTACTTTACCGACATTTTCAACAGTGGTGGTCATCAGACGAACGGTCATAGGGCCAACCATGCCAAATGTCATTAGAATGGGCGTCAGGAATATGACACAGGATAATATAATACCCGTTCTTAGATCCTCGATGATTAAGGTGGCTGACATCACTGCACCTGAAACGGTTGGCATCAGGAACACCAAAATAGCCGAGACCGAAACGATCTTCATTAGGACATTTACAGTTGGGCGCTTTAGCGATAGCCTGCCTCCTGCATAATATCCAAGGGTTAGTCCGCCTAAGGTAGTTGCCAGTACCGCTGCCCAGACGTACACGGAATTGCCATAATATGGGGCGATCAATTTGGCGCCCACCAACTCCACTGCCATCAGGGAGCCTCCCTCAACTAGCAGTACCAGAAACAGGAACCAGTTGTCTTTCAAGGAGAGTTTTGTCGATTGAACTTTTGCCATATTCAGATACCTGTTTTATTGCTTATATACATCCCCTGAATTACCGTTGGTTTTCTTTCGGAATTGTGCTTTATCCACATAATCAAAAAATGTTGAGAAATGCTAAGCTCGCACCAAAAATAATAATAATGATCTTTTTAATATTGAAACGGTGGTTGTCGGAGGATTCAAACAAAATGGTTGTTGAAACGTGCAGAAAAATTCCGACTACCACGGCAAGTAGTTTCTCAGTTGAGATAATGTCCCGCACTTCTGTTCCTACAAAAAGTCCAAGCGGTGCCATTGCTGCGAACACTATGAGAACAACAACAGCTTTGGATCTGGCAATCTTTGCCTGTGACATAAATGCCATGAGCACAAATGCAATGGGTATTTTATGGAGGATAATTCCCAGTAGCAATGTGTTGTGCTTGTGTTCCATTTCGCCTCCCAGTGGCATTCCTTCAGTAAAAGCGTGAACACCTAGGCTCAGCAGTAGTGCAACTGGAATAACTTTAATGTCTTCCTTGTGTATATGCACGTGGCCATGCTCAATTCCTCCAGAAAAGAACTCCAGAAGCACTTGAAGGAAGAACCCAGCCAATATAAAGACTCCGATACCATGCGTATTATTAATATAAATTTCAGGAATCAAGTGCAATAAGCAAATTGCCAGGAGATAGGAACCGCTGAACGAGATGAGTAGTTTCAATTTGCCCTCGTCGCTGGTCTTGACAAGGAACAATGAAATTGCCCCTCCAATTATGGCAGCAAAAAATAGAACTAATTGACTGACTAAAACTGTCATAAAATGCTTTTATTTGTCATTTATATTCCATTTTAGTGCAATTTAATGTCTTTTTCTGACAAAAAATGTAAGTTTACTTTGGCCTGAATATCATGATCATCCTATCTGAATCCGTGTTTTGGAAACGCTGAAGTTGATAGTTTCCATACACCTCATCAAGTGTGAACCCGGTGGCTTTGGCATATTCACGGAAGTGTTCCAGGTCCAACACCTTAACTTCTTCTTTAAACTGCTGCTCTTGCACAGATATCTTCTTGTGAATTTTGCCATTTTCAACCCATCTTGCAATATCAAATCTGACATCGTCAATAACTAAACTTTCTTCTGATTTCAAGCCATGTATAGCTTTTTCGCAATTCATATAGTCAATTACCAATAACCCATCCCTCCTCATTACATCGAGTACGGATTTAAATACAGCCTTGTCCTCTTCATCTGAGCTAAAGTATCCAAAGGAAGTGAAAAGATTGAAGACATAATCAAATTTTTCTCCTTCAAGTGGTTCCCTCATATCGTGCACCTGGAAATTTAGGCCAATATGCTCAAATTTCCTGGCGTACTCAATGCTGTTTGGTGAGAGATCAATACCAACAACATCAAAGCCTTTGGAACTTAGATATTTGGCATACCGTCCTCTACCACAACCAAGATCGAGAACGCGTGCGCCAGGCTCCAAGCTTAAGCATTTAATTAAAACATTAAGAAACTCGTGGGCCTCGTTATCATCCCGATTCTTGTAAAGCTGGTGGTAGAAGGGGGAATTAAACCAAGTCGTGAACCATTCACTTTTCTCACTACTCATGACCTGATCTAAAATGTTAATGTAAGTGAAATAAGGCCTAAATTATTTGTCTCAATTAGCGAATGTAAATTTACTAATAAACCATTCAATCTGTTTGTAGTGTTGTGAAAATTCCAGCTAAATTGGTATATAAATCTGCTAATATTCGAACAGCAGAAAACACTGAAATTTTGCAATTTCCCATCTGTACAATTCATTCACGTGGAAAATTTTATATATTTGCTAATCTCGCATATTATTTCGTAATTAGCGAGGCGTATTTTAGCGATCTTCCAGATAGTATCGAAGGCTTTAAGTAATTTAATAAATAGATGGATTTAGATATTTTTGGATTTTACGATAAGATGGAGGAAAGTAATATTTTACTTTCTTTCAAAGGGGAGATTACGTCTGATCTCTTGACGTCTATTTTGCAGATCATGGAATCCAAACTCGACAACTTTGAGGAGAAGTCAAGAACCAAGAAGAAAGTTTACAATGTACTGGTAGAATGTCTTCAAAACTTGTATCACCACGTGGATGAAGTTACTGCTGTGGATGATAGAACGAAGAGGGCAAGAACAGCGATATTCATGATCGGAAAAGATGATGAGAATTATAACATCATGACTGGTAATTACATCCTGTCTGAGAACATCGACCCCCTAACCACTAAAATGGACAAGGTGAATTCAATGTCTGTGGATGAGTTGAAAATTTTATACAAGGAAATTCTAAATAACGATCAGTTTTCTGCCAAGGGAGGTGGAGGATTAGGATTGGTAGATATTGCAAGAAGAACTGGCCAGAAATTGGGTTACAATTTCAAAGAAATTGATGATGAATACTCATTCTTTAGCCTTGATATTAAAGTGAGGCATAAGCTGGACGACTAACGAAGATCAAATACAAATACAATTAATAAACACTTATGGAAACAATTAACATTGAAGCGACACCAAAGACTCCTTTGGTTAACTTCGATCCAGAGAAGGGTCATATTGAGTTGAGGGGAAGATCTATACCAGAGAACTCGCTTGAATTTTACAAGAGCTTATTGGATTGGTTGGATGAATATGGTAACAGCCCTCAGGCTGTGACCAATGTAGAAGTACAATTGGAATATTTCAATACGAGCTCTTCAAAATGTATTCTTGACGTGTTTAAAGCGTTAGAGGGAATACATAAGAAGGGAAAGACGGATATGACTATCCACTGGTACTACGAGGAGGATGATGAAGATATGCTCGAAGCAGGTGGTGATTACGAAGCTATCGTAACCGTGCCTTTCGAGAAGATTGCTATAGAGGAGGAGTAAACCTCCCAAGCATTTCGTTTTCCATAGGACTAAAGTTCGAAGAACCCGCTTCAGCAGTATGCAAAGCGGGTTCTTCTATGTTTATACTTTAGTAGAACATCGCATGCCAAATCAAAAGCCAGCAAATGCATCAATCCATGCGAGAAACCAAATTGGAATGTAAAGGAAGAGAGCGTGTTTAATCCCTTTTTTTTAAGGCCGAACGGTCTTCTTGGATAACATCTTTATGCCTTTGTCAATCATGTCACCTATGCCTTCCAGGCTTCTTCTGAAGATGTCGAAATACAATGTCACAGCAAGGAGTAGAGACATTGTCCATATTACTATAACGTTAACCCAGAAGGTGTCATACAACTTTCCTAAAAACCGTTTACGTGGGGCAAAGAAGTGAGCCCTTATATTACCATCACCTGCAGGGTCCATGTATATAGGATCTGCCTGCTGAACCAGTTCGCCAGGTAATTCGAGTATTTTATCTATTTCTGTTATGTTCGTGACAAGATCCGACAGCGCCTTGTTTTGATAAGCATCTTTTACCGCAAGAAATAACGCTTTCTTTTCTTTCGTGTCATTCAGTCTTTGAATGCGCGCGTTCTTCCACCTTGCAACAGTGTTGTACGCAGTGATATAGTGGGTGTTCAAACTGTCGAGATACAACTTCAGGCTTTTGCCCAATTCGGGAGTATAACTTCCAACCTCTAGCTCGTCTGTCATTTCAACAAGCTCGTCTATCATTTCAACAGAAAAGTCATCACTGGTATCTGTAGGCAGATTACCTCTGCGTAACTCATGTTTCAACAACATTAGATCATTCTTCAGCAATTCCACATTTTCAGGTTGGTCCAGGTTCCTTAGACAATCTTCATTCTTCGTTTTTAGTTTAGGAAGCCAGAAGTTCTTTTTGAAATCTGCAATACTCTTATCCTTGTCGTAGTCGTAAAAATGCGTCTCATAATTGTTCGTTTTGAACTGATTCACAGCCATGGCCTCATATGCCCATCGGGTTACCATTATCTCTCCAATCATTGGCACACTATTGTGAACAATAATAGTAGGGTTGAGTTTATCGAACTTCACCATAACTCCACTGAAGATGAGCATAGGAATTAGGATGAATGGGATGAGTATATAGATCGTAACGGCCGAGTTAAAAGCTGATGATATATTGAGGCCTAGCATATTGGCAAAACAAGCCGCGGAGAAGAGTACCAACCAGTAATCCATAGTCATACCGCGAATTTCCAGAATGCCATTTCCAACCAGGATAAAACAGATAGTTTGAATGGCTGAAAGCACAAACATGATGGTTACCTTGGACATCAGGTAACCGCCCTTGCTCAGGTTAAGAAAGGCCTCTCGTTTGAGAATCTTTCTATCCTTGATAATTTCCTCCGCACTCATAGTAAGCCCAATAAAGAGCATTACCACCACTGCCATGAACATATAAAGAGGGATGTTCTCGTTCTGCCTCAATATATAGCCCACATCGTTGGATATGTCCAGCTTGTAGAACTTTACAAAATAGGCCAATATAAACGCCAATACCGGTGCCTCCAAAAGGTTGATTATCATGTACTGCGTGTTGGTAAGTTTGGACAATACATCTCTTGTTATGAATACCCGAATCTGCTTAATGATACTAGGAATCTTAAACGTGCTCTTAGGGATAGGCTTGTCATTATCGCCCGCCTCCTTAAGCAATCCAGGTTCAATCAATTTCTCGTAGGATTCATTCCACTGCTTCGGTGCCACTTTCCGAATCCGGGTAAGATTCCCATATTCATCAACAACCTTGGACTCGATGATATTGAAAATCTGTTCCGGGTTCACATTACCGCATGTAATACATTCACTCTCGTTGGGGTTCACATGCTGAACCAGTTTTTTAAAGTAGACAACCGCATCAATTGGATTGCCATTGTAGATCACGTAGCCGCCAACATCAAGGATAATGAGTTTATCAAACATCTTGAAGATATCAGACGACGGCTGGTGAATCACCACAAAAATCAGTTTTCCTTTCAGTGCCAATTCCTTCAAGAGGTCCATGATATTCTCTGAATCCCTGGAAGAAAGTCCGGAAGTAGGCTCATCAAGAAACAGTACCCCAGGTTCCCGGATCAGCTCGAGGGCAATATTCAATCTCTTTCGCTGACCACCAGAGATGACCTTGTCTAAGGGGCTACCAACTTTTAGGTCCTTCGCCTCATGCAAGCCGATATCTCCAAGAAGCTCAACTGACATTTCGGAAATCTTAGAATCCTGATAGTTGCCAAAGCAGAGCTTTGCAGCATAGTAGAGGTTCTGGAAAACCGTAAGGTCATCCATCAATAAATCATCTTGAGGAACGAAGCCGATCAGACCTTCAGTTTCCTCACCTCCCGTATGGATGTTTTTACCATTGATCAGGACTTCTCCCTCAGAAGGTATCTCAACACCGTTAAGTACATTTAACAAAGTGGACTTTCCAGCACCGCTACCTCCCATAATACCGATCATCCTTCCGGATTCTTCGTACATATTCATGGACTGTAGGCCAATGTTTCCAGCTTTAAATCGATATTGTAGGTCCTTTACTTCGTAAATGATCTTCTCCTTAGACACATCACTCATATAGGCACTAACGATGTCGCTGTAGTAAACAGGCTGCGTCTTAGTACTCCTGATCGATGATCCGGGTGTTAGTATGTTGATGCGATCTGAGTATAATAATTGCCCATTCAACGCCAATTCTGCAGTTCCATAATAACGCAGCGTGTACATGTTAACACTGGGGATATGGAGTATCCTAATCTGACCTATAAGATTCTCTAGCCTGATATGTTTTGCTTCCGCAACACTTACGCTGGGCTTATCATCAATAACAAGAATTTTGGCAGACTCAGGAATTTCTGATTCAGAATTCTGAATGAAGGACATGCAGTGGTTATACTCCTCCTGGTCGATGTTAAATGTTTCTGCCACCGTCGTGACGAACTCAATCTCTTGTTCCGTAGGTTCACCCTGCTCATTGATGAACTCAAGCAATCTAATTAATACAATGATCTTTTGCTGTTGTGCAAGCTCCTCGTTGATCTGTGTACAGATACGCAGAATCTTTACTGAGTTTACTGAAGTTCTCTTTCTCTTCTTCTTACCCTCGTCCTTTCTTGACTGGGCGCCCATGAATCCATCGAATAGGGCAATGTATTCATCAACCAACTCCTGATTGAGTTGTAACTTGAGGAAAAGGATTACAACCCCCCGGCGTTCCTGAACGACATTTTCATCGTCCGAATCAGAGACGAGCGCGAACAGCTGCATTAACGCTTTTAATATATTTTCACTCATGGTTGCTCACGACCTAACTGCTGGAGACAAAAAAGACATTATGACTGCCGTCATAATGTCTAATTTTCAAGCAATTGTACTATTGTGCGTACACGTCTTTCTAAATTCGTTTACTTTTTAAATCCAATAATCAGCACCGCACATCCCGATCCTTCACTTAAAGAACTCAGCTGTGCTTCTATTGTAACGTCAATTGAAGACACAAATTCAAAATCCCAATACGGTGTATTGCGATAATCGTTGTTTGTGAATAGCAAGTTTCTTTCTACATCATACATCGACCATTCCAGATTGCCATCAGAGTCTCCGCTGCAACCAGCAATTCTGTATTTGCTGCCTCCAAAAAATGTCGTGTGAAATTCAGCCACCTCTTCTCCAACTAAAAGAGCCTTATACGACTGGCCGTCAGAAATATATTTTGTTCCCAGATGATTTTGGCACATGCTCGATGTTGAATCACACTGCGCTGACACGGTGTTTGCTGCTGATATGCTGCAGAACACAAAAGTGATATAAAGTAGTTTTCTCATTGTTGGTACTCTTAATTTAATCTCATATTTCCTAATTATCCAATAACCTGCTCCCTCAAAGCGGCAATCTTAGCTCTGATCGAAGAAATTAATTCAGGGGTAATACTTACGTTTGACTTACTGTTGATGATAGTTGTCTTATTCTTTTCATCCACCTCCGGTTTTTCATACACATATTCCAGAGTGACATTGTCAAAATCTTCTGAAAGGTCATACATCTCATCAAGCAGCTCAGTAAACTGTGGATCATTGTAAAAAGGCTCGATAATCTTGATCAGATTTTCCAGAGTCGTCTTTTGCTCGGCCAAACGATTAATCAACTCCTGACTTTCGAACGTTCCTGATATTGCAGTCACGAAATAAGTGCTCTCAATCCATCCACCAGCAAGTACCAAAGCACATACATCATCTCTGTCATTTTCCTGTAGAAAAGCATTTAAGGAACGATAACAATTTCCAACCATATTCAGCAAGGAGTCCTGGTCGCCAATGTTATTTGTTATTCTCTGAATCATCTCAGGACTGAAAGCCGAAGCAACTCCGATATCATCGGCGAGACCTTGAACGGTCTTTAAATACTTCATTCCATCCTGAGGATGCTCATAGATTGTTGAATAGCCTAAATCCGCTCCATATACCCCAAGATTTAACGCTTTTTGGAAGTTGGTCGAGTAAGACGAGTGGTTATCAGGCGAATTCATCAACTCTTTGTTGTAAGAAGCTCCAACCTCTTTCACCAAAATAGCCGTTTGAACTGGCGACGGTATGCAAAATACGGTGTTGCCCAATTCAAGCACATTAGCATCCGTGTTGTTAACTTCTATTGCTTCTACATTGCTGTCAAGCTGGTCTCCTCCTCCACAACCAGCCAAAAACAGGGAGACTAATATGTAAAAGGCGATGCCGTTAAATAATCTTAATTCTTTTCTAATTCTCATGATGAAAACCTTGTTTTAGTATGCGCGCAAGTAACGAAAAAATTATGAGACTTTAAAATTAATCTATTCTGTGCCGCCTAGGTGGCAGGCAAGTTGGAATACCCTGTATTAATCCTCAAATATTCCAGTTAATGCAATCATTTTGCGCATGGCCAGAAAAGAACTCAAGGCGGTGATAAAACACACTAACGCTGCTGTCCATTCTTGCAAAATAACATATCCGGTTAGGAAGAGTATGGAATATGTCATTACAATTGCAAATATCCAGGTTAGTCCTAACATTGCAACATTGCCTCTTTTAGATCTCTGATCAGCATCGTCTTCTGATGAATAGGAGGGCCACCATCCACTAGGTTTAACCACTTCACAGAATTTCAATAGCGTATCTGTCTTAACAGGTTTAGTCAGAAATGTGACCGCCAACCAGGTTACGGTTGTGCCGCCCACGGTAAGAAAGTAACTCCAGGGGAATTCCAACCCCAGGTGATAATTCCCCAGCCAGTATAGAAAGAAAGGAGCAAGTGTTGCTGATATTTCGCTCCAGGCGTTGATGCGCTCCCAATACCATCGGAGAATTAGCACAAGTCCCAGGCCAGCTCCGCATTCGATGATAAAATGCCACACCCCGGAAATCGTTGTTATCACTGAAGTGGTATATAGGGAAACCAGCATGATGAGAACCGTAAAAATTCGCCCTGCATACACATAATGTTGTTGCACTGTCCCGGGATTTGAGAAGCTCGACTCAGGGCGAATAAACCGCTTGTACAAGTCGTTAGTGAGATAGCTTGCTCCCCAATTCAATTGGGTCGATATCGTACTCATGTATGCTGCCAGAAATGCAACGATGAGAAGTCCCTTAAGGCCGATTGGAAGGAAGTCCTTCATGGCCATTACATATCCCAATTTCTTGTCATCAACTCCAAGATCCGGATAGAGAATCAGACAGCATAAACCGACAATTATCCAGGGCCAGGGCCTGATGCAATAATGTGCTATTTGAAAGAAGAGTGTCGCAAATATGGAATGCCTTTCATTTTTAGTACTCATCATTCTCTGTGCAATGTATCCACCACCTCCAGGTTCTGCTCCAGGATACCAGCTTGCCCACCACTGGACGCTCACATAGGCCAGAAATGCGAATACACTTAGGCTCAAAGTGGATACCACATCTGTAGCACTCGCATTTTTCAAGGTAGGGAAAAAAGACAGCGCTTCCTTGGGTAGCTGTTCCTTCAAACCCTCGATTCCCCCGATCTTATCAGAACTTACTACCAGCACAGCAAGAACAATACACCCCGTCATCGCAATGACGAATTGAATTACGTCTGTTATTGCTACTCCCCACAATCCGGACAATACCGAATACGACGCAGCGATGAGCATGGCACCTCCGGCATACCAGAGCACCTCGCTTTCTGGAATATCAAAGAAAACGGTGAGAATGGAAATCATGGCGACATTCACCCAGCCAATAATTAAGGTATTCATGAACAGTCCCATATAAACGGACTTAAATCCCCTGAGGAAGGCAGCTTCAACTCCACTGTACCGAAGCTCTATGAGCTCTAGTTCAGTGAGAATATTTGCCCTTCTCCATAAACGCGCAAAGAAAAAGGTAGTCAGCATGCCGCCGAATAACATATTCCACCAAAGCCAGTTCCCTGAAATTCCATTGTTGGCCACCAATTCCGTAACGGCTAGCGGAGTGTCTGCAGCGAACGTTGTAGCGACCATGGAAATTCCGGCAATATACCAGGGTAGGTTTCTTCCGCCAAGGAAGAAGTCGGAGAGACTTTTACTTGCACGTGCTCGAAATTTTAACCCGACCAGTAGAGATACGAGTAGAAAAGCCGCAATGATTGCCCAATCAATAAAATGGAGTTGCATGGGATTTTTTACAAGACAAAAGTATCATTTTGGAGCATCATATAATTAATCTAAATGCGCTGGCACAAATTGGTTTTTACTGATATCTTTACAGATCAGCACCAAAACTGGTTTTTGATTGAAATTATGAGTAACGATATTAAGAAAGTTGGCATTTTTACATCAGGGGGGGATGCGCCGGGGATGAACGCTTGCATCCGTGCTGTCACCCGTTCAGGAATCTATCACGGAATGGAAATAGTGGGGATATCCAATGGTTACAATGGGCTGATTGATGCTGAATTTTCACAGCTCGAATCCCATGCAGTAGGCAATATAATTCGCCATGGAGGAACGATCTTAAAGACTGCAAGATCACAGAGGTTTCGAACTGCAGATGGAATGGCCCAGGCGTATGAGGCGCTGAAAAAGGAAGGGATCGATGCAGTGATTGCCATTGGTGGCGATGGTACATTTAGAGGAGCTAATGAGTTTACCGATAAATACAATATACCGTTTGTTGGAATTCCAGCCACGATCGACAATGACATGTATGGTACCGATTTTACCATTGGTTACGATACGGCAATAAACACTGTTGTTCAGGCCGTAGATAAAATTCGGGATACAGCGGAGGCACACAATAGGCTGTTTATCGTGGAGGTAATGGGACGGGATGCCGGATTTATTGCCCTAAGAAGTGGAATAGCAGTAGGAGCGGAGGCGGTGCTTGTTCCTGAAACAGATACCCATATAGACAGCTTACTGGCCTTGCTGGAACGAGGGTGGAAGAGAAAAAAAACGGGGTGTGTGGTAATCGTAGCTGAGGGCGACGACGCCGGGGGAGCATTTGATGTAGCGGATATGGTAAAGAAAGAGTTTGATCACTTTGATGTTAGGGTATCTGTTTTGGGTCATCAGCAGAGAGGAGGTGCACCTACTGCTATGGATCGCGTACTTGCGACTCGATTGGGTGTAGGTGCCATTGATGGCCTTCTCCAGGGTAGGTCGCAAGTGATGGTCGGTGTTATTAATAGTGAAGTTTGTTATACGGAATTCAAAAAATCCACCAAACACCATAAAGAGTTGAGTGAGAATTTAATGTATTTGGTTGAGGTTCTTGGTTAATTCACCCCACGCCTATGCTTGATACCCAGTTTCTCGACGTAATTCTGCCTCTGCCTCTTGAAAACCGATACACTTATCGGGTGCCAAGAGACCTCAATGACCAAATGGGAATTGGACAGAGGGTAGTGGTTCAGTTTGGGAAAACCAAAGTTTACACGGCTATTATTGCGCATATTCATAACACGGCACCTTCCCGGTATGAGGCCAAATACATTTTGTCCGTTCTTGACGAATCCCCGATTGTAAATACGACCCAACTGCAGCTATGGCAATGGATGGCCTCCTATTATATGTGCAGCCAGGGTGAAGTAATGAATGCGGCTTTGCCCGCAGGACTGAAACTGGCTAGCGAGACGGAGCTGAAACTCAACCCGGAATTCAGTGGAGAGCAATCAATATTGACAGATAATGAATTCCTGGTTTGGGATGCCTTACGGATAAATGAGCAGCTCACCATTACCGAGGTGATGAATATACTCAATCAAAAGACGGTCATGCCGGTGATTAAGTCGCTGATGGAAAAGGAGGCACTGGTAATAGATGAGAATTTAGTAACGAGATTCAAGCCGCGAACCGAGACTTATGTGCGGTTGGCTGCTTCCCTGGAAAAAGAGGAGGAGCTTGAGGAGGTCTTTAAGAAGTTGGCAAGAGCACCCAAACAGTTGGAGCTCCTGATGGCACATGTCCATTTGTCTGATCGTTATGGAGAGCGAAAAGAAGTCCTGAAGAAGGAGCTGATGGAAAAGGTAAGCGGCGTTTCCGGATTTGCAGAGTTGGTAAAGAAGGAAGTCTTTCAAACCTACGAGCAGGAGGTAAGCAGGGTGGAGGCTGTATTTGCCAGTAATGGCAATGGAAAGCATGCAATTGGTTTCAATGAACCCCAGAAGGGAGCCATTAAGGAAATCAAGAATGCCTTCAATAAGAAAGAGGTGACATTGCTTCACGGGGTTACCTCAAGCGGGAAGACTGAGATTTATATCCATTTGATAGAGGAGGCGTTGGAATCAGGCAAACAGGTGCTTTATTTGCTGCCAGAGATTGCACTGACCTCGCAAATTATCAACCGCCTAAAGGTGCACTTCGGTGGTAGAATAGGGGTTTACCATTCCAGGTACAGTGATAACGAAAGAGTGGAGATCTGGAATGCTGTAAATGAGGGTGGTAAACTTCAGTATGATGTAATTCTGGGTGCCCGGTCCGCATTGTTTCTTCCCTTTAGTGATCTGGGATTGGTCATCGTGGACGAAGAACATGAGAACTCTTACAAACAATATGAACCCGCTCCTCGCTACCATGGCAGAGATTCGGCAATCTATCTGGCGGGATTGCACGGGGCCAAGACCCTGTTGGGTACGGCAACTCCGTCCATGGAAACCTATAACAACGCTCAAAATGAAAAATACGAATTAGTGGAGCTTTTTGAGCGGTACGGGGATATGGTCCTGCCAGAAATCAAGATCGTTGATTTGGGAGAAGCCATCAGGAAAAAGGAGATGCACTCCCATTTCTCCAGCACTTTAGTTGAGCTCATGCGAAAGGCACTGGAACGCAAAGAGCAAATTATTCTGTTTCAAAACAGGAGGGGATTCTCGCCTTTTCTTGAGTGTTATATGTGTGGATGGATCCCGGAATGCAAAAATTGCGATGTAACACTGACGTACCATAAAGCTTCAAACCATTTGCGCTGTCATTACTGTGGTTTTTCTGCAGATTTGGCAACGCGTTGTGGGGCCTGTGGCGATACCAATGTGCAGACCAAAGGTTTCGGAACGGAGAAAGTGGAGGAAGACCTCGCCCACTTCTTTCCCCAGGCGAAGGTAGCACGAATGGACCTGGACACTACCAGGGCCAAAAATGCCTATCAACAGATTATTTCCGATTTTGAATCGAGGACAGTTGACATTCTGATAGGTACCCAAATGGTTGCCAAGGGCCTTGACTTTGACCACGTGAGCCTCGTTGGAATTTTGAATGCGGATTCCATGCTTGGTTATCCGGATTTTAGATCTTATGAGCGGAGCTTTCAGCTAATGGCCCAGGTGGGAGGAAGGGCCGGCAGGAAATACAAGCAAGGCACTGTCGTTCTTCAGACCTACAAGCCCGACCATCATGTGGTTCAAAATGTGCTGAAAACGGATTTCGCAACCCAGTACGTACAGGAGCTGGAGCATCGGCGGAAGTTTGATTATCCTCCATTTACCAAACTTATCAGTATCACTATGAAGCATAAGGACAGGCAAACCCTGGATGGTGCTGCTGTGTTATTTATAAGTGGATTGCGCGCCCAACTCGGCAAGTGCGTTCTTGGCCCGGAGTATCCGTCTGTTTCACGCGTCAGGAATTTGTATCAAAAAGTGGCCCTCATTAAGATAGAGGTCAAGTCATCTATAGTAAAGGTGAAGGCAATTTTGAAGGAGGAGATCGATAACTTTAGGATTAATAAAGATTTGCGATCTGTTCGGATCATCATTGATGTAGATCCGATGTAGGATAGCGGTAAATTTCAAATCTCCAACTACTGTGAATTAACCCCGGGTTTGAAAATTGTTATTTGTTATTTGAGTTTTACGAAGTTATCGTCACAACAATCTTCCTGCTTCCCCCGTGATTTCGAAATTCACATAAATAAATTCCTTGCCAGGTCCCAAGATTGAGCTGGTGGCCTGTGATGGGAATACTAACGGACGAATCAGTTAGTACGGATTTTATATGTGCTGGCATATCATCACTCCCTTCCATTGTATGTGTGTACCACGGTTCATTTTCTTTTACCAGCCGGTCGAACGTGCTGTTAAAATCGTGCAGTACTGAAGGGTCGGCGTTTTCATTAATGGCCAAACCAGCTGAAGTATGTTTGATAAATACGTGCAGAATACCAGTTTCAGGCAACGCATCCAGCTGAGATACTATCTCATTCGTTATCAGGTGAAATCCCCGGGAATAAGGCGGAAGCGTTATTTCGATTTGGTCGGTCAATATTCTTTATCTTTAGGATATAAATATAGGAATAATGAGGATTCAGGATTGGGGGTTAGAGAAAGAGGTGAGATTTACGACATCACGGGCCGGTGGTCCAGGGGGACAACACGTAAACAAGGTGGAGACACGTGTTGAATTGTCTTTTCATATTGACAATTCAGAAATCTTGTCGGAGAGCGAGAAGAAGAAGGTTCACAGTAAGCTGTCCACACGAATATCTAAGGGGGGAGTATTAAGAATCGCAGAAGCAACTTCTCGATCCCAGATCCAAAACAAGCAGGGTGCATTGGAGCGATTTTACGCTTTGCTTGAAGAGTGCTTCAAAAGAAAGAAAAGGCGGATTCCTACGAAACCGAGCAAGGCAAGTAAGGCACGGCGCATCAAGGCCAAAAAAGAGCAAAGTGAGAAAAAGGATAGACGACGAAGGATTTGATGGATCCAGTAGGCAACTTATCCATTGATGCATCCGTCTTTTTCGTAATCAACTGCCATGCATAAAACTAAGACTACTATGAAATCACTAGCCACCCCAAAACTTGTTCTTTTAATTATTGGATTGCTGTTCGCAAATCTATTGAAGAGTCAACCGAGCGTAACTGTAACAACAACCGATGTTAGTTGCAATAGTACGTGTGATGGAACAGCCACAGCGACGGTGACGGGAGGAACAGCGCCATATACCTACGTTTGGGACGACCCTGCAGCGCAATCCACAACAACTGCTACAGGATTGTGTGCCGGCACTTACACCGTGACAGTATTTGATGCTGACACGGTGACAGGGCCGGGAACAGGTTCTGGGGTTATTAATGAACCTGCAGCTTTAGTTGTAACGGTTGTTTCGGCAACGGATGAAAGTTGCAATGGCTGCTGTGACGGGTCACTGACTGTGAGTGTGGTTGGTGGCGTAGCACCTTATGCTTATTTATGGAGCAATGGAGCACAAACACCCAGCCTAGCTAATCTTTGCGCGGGCAGTTACTGCATTAGTGTAACAGATAGTAATGGCTGCCTAACTACTATTTGTGATTCCATAATTGTTTCACCGGGATGCGGAACATTTACTGGCTCTTCCAACAAAACTGATCCCACTTGCGGAACCTGTGATGGGTCAGCGCAAGCAAACATAACAGGAGGTATATTGCCATATACCTATTCCTGGAGTAGTGGAGAAAGCACCAGCTCCATTTCAGGAAAATGCCCCGGAAGTTATATTGTGACAGTGACTGATTCTAATTTGTGCGTCTATTCTGATAGTATTTATCTGGTAGATTCTTGCGGGGGTATAAGCGGGTTGGTGTTTGATGACATCAATGGGAACGGTGTTCAGGATACGAACGAATTGGGACTAGCTGGACTGAATGTGCAGCTTTTACCTGATTCGGTCAACAGTTACACAAATCAATTTGGAAATTATTCGTTTAGTGTCACGAATTTAACCACCTACACCGTGGTGGTTTCTCTCCCTGCCCAGGTTTATTATTGTTCTGGAAGTATGATATTATATAGCACAATCTCCCTTCCAGCGCCACCTGGGACTTATACGGTCACCTTGGATTCCATAAACCCAATATCCCTTGGTAATGATTTTGGTATTGAACCCCCTGTTGTGCCATGTGGTACGATCAGCGGTCATGTATGGGATGATACCGATCAAGATGGTATAAATGATGTAGGCGAGACCGGAGTTGGGGGTGCGAATATTATTTTAGATAATGGATTTATGGCTCAAACTGATGGGAATGGGGATTACAGCATCTCGGTAGCGTTAGACTCCACTGTTTCTGTGAGTATGATAACTGGAAATGGAAATATCAGTTACTACTGCTATGGGAATCCGGTAACCACTAATACCCAAACTTACCCTTTAGCTCCGGATGATTATACTGTAACCCTTACTGTAGGATCACCAAATTCTACAGGCAATGACTTCGGTCAGTACTATTCACCGATAATTGATGCGGGGATATATAGCTTGTGGCCAAATGGTGGTGTTATTCCCGGGTACGACTTCTTTGCCGGAATGGATTTTAAAATAACCGGAGCTGGAACCTGCACATTAAGGGTGGATTTTGATCCTTACGTTACTTTTTTAAGCGCATCATTGACACCAATCTCTTCTGGAGGTAATTTCGTGGAATGGGAAATTGTAAGTTCAGGATCTTATTTTCACTGTATGTCCATGTACTTTACACTTGACCCGGCGACTCCACCTGGAACCATATTGGACTGGGTTGCTACAATCTCGTGCGACCAAACAGATGGATGTCCAGGCAACGATAGCAAGAGTGTCCAGACAACGGTGGCCGGCCCCAATAAATCGTGGAAAATTAACCTCAATAAAATGGAAGTATTTCATACAGGAGATACTTTGACAGGTGAAATAACAGTGGGCGATTCCACTTTCTCCTACGAAATCGGATTTCAAAATTATGGGACGGATACCATTTTCAACATGGTAATTCGTGATACTTTACCAGAGCACCTAAATATTGCTTCGTTATCCAAACCATTTTCCAGCCACGACCTTAAGGTTGAGATAACCGATCCCAATGTCCTGGTATTAACGTTTGACAATGTGATGCTCACTGATACTGGGACCAGTTACATGAATAGTTATGGTTTTGTGCAATTTAACATCAGAATGAACCCTGATTTACCACCTGGTACGGTGATCCAGAATTCTGCGGCTATATACTTTGACTATGAAGATCCGATCTATACTGATACGGTTGGTAATACGATTGTCCAGAGTAATTCAATGTCTGCAGGTGGCGGACACGATGTTTCTGTAATGGTATATCCCAACCCATTTTCTATATTTACCAATTTCGAATTTAAAGGTTTAACAGACCGTTCGTCATTGCGCATGGAAATCTATGATGTCGTTGGGCAGCAAATCAAGGTGGTGGAGAATTTAAGAGCATCTGGTTTTATTCTTGATCGATCTGAACTGGCCAATGGAATATATATCTACAAGCTTACAGATAATCGCGGAAACAACTTAATTGCCTCAGGTAAGCTTGTAGTAAACTAGTTTATGAAAAAACAAGCCACCCTCTTTCTCGCAATGCTGTTTTCAGTGGTTGTAGTCGCCCAAACCACGCCTGCAATCTGCATCGCCACTGTTGATCCGGGGACAAACTATAATATGATAGGCTGGGACAAGGTAGCGTTTCCCGCATCATCATATAATATTTACCAGGAAACATCGTCTGGATCTGGAGTGTATAACGTCATTGGAAATACGCCGACCGGTAGTTTGAGTGTTTATTTTGATATTTCCTCTGACCCCGATGTCGGAAGTTCATCTTATAAGATCACCACTATTGATGGAGGTGGTGTTGAGTCAGCACAAAGCGCTGCGTTCAGTACCATGTTTCTGACGGTCGCCTTATCAGGGGCCAGCGTGAGTATGTTTTGGTCAGCGCCTGGAGGTTTTGTGCCCGTACAATACGATATATGGAGAGGAGCAACCTCATCTACCATGACACTTATTGACAGTATGTCAGGTTCATTAACATCCTATTTTGATATAAGCCCTCCTCTCGGGACAGTTTGTTATAGGATAGAAGCACCAAATCCAGCTGGCTGCGTACCTACTGCTCCGCCTACGGATTACAGCTCTTCTTTTTCGAATACCGCATGTACAACTATATTGTCAGCAGCCGATCCAGATCAGTCTCGTTTGGTGGTTGATGTGACACCAAATCCTTTCAGCTCGACTGCTATTTTCACAATTGATGGGACTTCACAATCTGTGGATCTTGAGCTTTTCAATATGATTGGAAAGAAGGTGCATGGGCTTTATGGCATCCCAGCCTCCAGATTTGAATTGTCTCGTGAAAATTTGCCGGATGGTATTTACTTATACCGGATAAGTAGTGACAGCGGATTGTTAAAGACCGGGAAGGTAATCGTCAACTAATTGCCCCTGCTCAGGATCTTCACCTCAGTTCTCCTGTTCTTTTGACGGCCTTCAGGAGTTGTGTTATAAGCAACAGGCTTTGATTCTCCGTAGCCTTTAGCCTTCACATGAAGTTTATTGACCCCATTTTTTACCAGGTAGTTTCTCACAGTTCCAGCTCTGGCCTGAGATAATTTCATATTGTAATCGTCTTTTCCAACATTGTCGGTGTGTCCTCCAATCTCGATCACCAATTCCGTCTTAAATAGCATTACCTCAACCAGCTCATCCAATTCAATGAAGGATTTCGGTCTGAGAGTTGCTTTACCCGTATCAAAGAACACATTATCAAGCGTGTATACCCGTGGAAGCTCGAACGTCAATTTCCAGTTCATCCTGATGAGCTGGTCAGCAGGTAGTTCAATATCAGAAGACCGCATTTGTCCATTCATATCACGGTATCCGGCCGCATATGTACATCCGTTTGGGATCAAGATGGAAAATCTTCCCGAATCACTGGTCACTCCGGAATATACCTTCCCGGTAATTGCCGAGGTGAACGTAATTGTATCCCCGGCATTCACTGTACCCCTCTCATTGAGTACGTGAACGTTCAGCACAGCGTTTAATGAATCTGGTGTCAGGTCCTGTGCGTTGACCCTTAACGGAAAAATAATCGTTGCAATGATCAAAGTGGTGGATGTTAGTAGTTTCATGTCAGGTGGTTATTAGATGAATCACACTTCCAAATCTTCATTATGAGGGACGGGTTCCTTTGATTGAAACTGGACGGCTGCAAAATTACACCAGCCACAGTCTTTATCACCGCATCCTTCAGTGAACTCGTGATTCATGATCTTGTTATATGTCTCACGAATCTGCTCTTTCACAAATATAATGCCTTCTCTATTAGTAACATCCAGTTGCCTTTTAACAAACTCCTTTTTGTTTCGTTCGTCTTTTTCAATAAAATCGATCTCTCCTGATACCATCGTCCATTGTTTAGGGCGAATTTCATCCATGAGAATCTTATAAAAATACAACTGACGCCAGTATTCTCCCCCCAGTGGATTCTTGTCATCGGGACCCCTAAGCTTTTTGAGGCCTTTCACTACACTGCCTGTTTTATAGTCCACCACATTCACATTATTCTTGTTGAACTCAAGTTTATCCAGTTTTCCGTTGAGCGGAATGCCATCCATCTCGACATTATTGATGCTGAATTCACAAAGTACGGTCTTGTTCCAGGATTTTACCCACTGATCATAATAAGCAGGCAGATCCTCTTCCGCTGCCGCTTTCAGTCCTTCGAAATCAGCATCACTAAACGAGCCCCTGTTTTTGTTCATGTCTTTCATGAAACTGTCAACCAATTCTTGCGCATCAGGGAATATCCCTTCACATTCTTGCATCTTGTCGAATAGGTGCTTCAGTGCAACGTGTACTGCAGATCCAAATGACATTGCCTTGTTCTTAGCTCGAGGTACTCTTATAATGTTATCATAATAAAAAGATACAGGGCATCTCAGGTACTTATTCAGATGGGTAACACTCATCGAGTAGTTCTCGAGCATCTGATTGATATATTCTGTGTCAAGAAGCGGCACTTCTGATACGACCCTTTCTTCCAATGATTCAAAGGATAGTTCTGTCAGGCGGTCTCCTGAAAGGTGTTGGTCCTCAATTTCTAAGCTTCCGTTCTCCAGTACCTCGGCAACAAAAAGCGTTTTCTCAATGTCTTTACCCATTTGATTTTGCTTCGAAAAGGAAATCTCCAGGTGCTCTTTGGCCCTGGTCATTGCTACATAAAAAAGGCGTCTGCCAGATTCAAGTATATTCTCCTGAGAGGACAATGTCAACGTATCAGGCAATGAGTAGGAAAACATAGCTCCTTTTTTCTTCTCCCAGGTCTTTGTGTCGGCTCCAATTAGGAATACGTACTCGAATTCCAATCCTTTGGAGGAGTGAGCGGTAAGAAAATTTATGCCATCTTCCTCATATACCGTCTTGTTGATTCCCAGCTTTAATTCGTTGATATTCATTTTGCTGATGGTGTCCAGGAATGACGCTACCTTGATCCTGGGATTCTTGGCGCTCTCTTCCTTGATGAAGTCGAAGAGTGTAATCAATACCTGCATCAACCAGGTTTTCTCTGGAGAATTCATGATCTCTTTCAATAGTCCTCCCTGATTGATAATTTTCTCAAACAGCATTTGGAAGGTGACATTGGAGACATCACTTATCCATTGATTCAGATTGCCTCCCAGTGCAGTAATATTGTCTGGCCGTGTTAATTTCAATCCGTTCACAATATCAGGGTCGGCCATGTGATTTCGCAATTTTCGCTTCCAGTCGGTACGGCAATCCACCATGAGCCGGGCTGCGTCGTGGGGGTCGATATTGAAAAAGCTGTAATGCATGATCTCAAATAACAGATGTTCTCCAGAAAAGGGCTTCTTGCTTTCCAGTGAGAGGTAAGTCAGCAGCGTCAGTAGGTTGTTGATCATGGGTAGCTCCAAAATATCTATGCGTTTCACGACACTATACGGTATCCCCTTCTTCTCTACCAGGTTAATGATCTCGGCTGCTTGCTTGTGGTTTCTGTAGATAACAGCGATTTCGTTCAGAGGAACACCCTGCTTCTGAAGTCCTTCCAGCTTGTCCACAATACCGGCTTCTTCGTGCTTGACGTTGTAGTAAGATAAAACGGCCGGCCTAATGTCTGATTTGGCAACGATATCGTTCTTAGCCAGAAGCGTCTTGGTAAGATTTTCTATCTGGTTGATGAGCCTTTCCCGGTTATTATCAATTAGGGTTTTAGATGCGTCCAGTACGTGTTGAGAAGAGCGGTAATTATCTTCCATCACGATTACCTTGATGTCTCTTTCGTAGCGATGATAGAAATCCATGATGTTCTTCATCCTGGCCCCCTGAAATTCATAAATCGATTGGTCATCATCGCCAACGGCAAACACATTTGGTTTATCCCAAAAATTGATGAGGTAATTCAGTAAATCAATTTGGGCACCGTTCGTGTCCTGGAATTCATCAACGAGAAAATAGTGGAACTTTTCCTGCTGAACCCTCAGGAAGTCTTCATCCTTCCTGAAGGCGTTGAGTACCCAGAGTATCATGTCGTTATAATCATATCGACCTGCCGCTTCCATCATGGAGATGAATGTGGGGAAGAGCTGCGCCCCTGCCCTTAGCATTTTCATCTTCTCAGCTTCCTTATCCACTGCTGCCTGCTTTACATCTCCCACCTCGATGCCCTGCTTGGCATTTCCTCTCTTGTAGATGTACTCGTCCCGAAGCGGCAGATCGGCCAGATATTCATCAATGCACTGCTCGATAAATTCAGGTGTCCAGGACTCCTCTTTCATCTTGCGGAACAGGTCCTTAAGCCGTGCTACTTCGAAATATATCTTTCCTTTTTTCCTCTTGATGGGATTGGATGTTTCCAGTCCGTCGATCAAACTCATGAGCAGATCTACCGTCTCCAATTCTGAGATTGGCTCCAGATCCCGGTTTCCAAAATAGTCCGGGTAACGCTGAATGATGTCGTTACAATATGCGTGGAAGGTATAAATGTTAACTCTATAAGCAACAGGGCCTATGAAGTCCAACAGGCTTTGGCGCATGGCGATCGTTCCGGCGTCGGTGTAGGTCAGGCAGAGAATATTGTAGGCCTGTGCATCGGTTGTTTTCAGTATCTGCCCGATACGCGCCGCTAATAAATGCGTTTTGCCGGTTCCCGGCCCCGCAACCACCAACACCGGCCCGTCGATGTGGTCAACTGCTTCCCTTTGCGCCGGATTGAGCCTCTCTAACTCCCGCTCAAAGGCCTCATCGTATTGAACTTTTGATTTAGGCGCGTCTTCTAGTTGACTGATAAGATTGGGACTCATGGTAGTATATCTCGTTACTAATACGAATAGGTACGAATGTACGAATGGTTACTCAAATACTTGCTCTACTGAATTCGTACATTCGTATTAATATGTATTCGTAATCAGGCTAGTATTATTAGAACAAGAATCATGAATGTTGAAAACTTAGTAAATAAGACAATCGATTTAGCGAAGGACGTTGGCACATTTATACAAGCACAGTCAGGCAAGGTTACAGGTGATACCATAGAGGTAAAGGGGGTGCATGATTTCGTCACTTATGTTGACAAGGAAGCTGAGCAAAGACTGGTACAAGGGCTGAGGGGGATATTGCCAGGGGCGGGTTTCATAACTGAAGAGGATACAGATTCTACTAAAGGGGATCAATACACCTGGATTGTCGATCCTCTTGATGGCACTACGAATTTCATACATACGATTCCCTGCTACGCCATCAGCATTGCACTGATGGATGGTGATTTTACGCATGGAAAGGGAGCAAGGCCTACTTAAATGGGAATGAGATTCATGTTAGTGACAAGCAACGTTTAAGGGATTCACTGCTCATTACCGGTTTCCCGAACCGGGACTTTGCCAGGGTTGATGCTTATTTGAAACTCTTTAGATACTTCATGGAGGAGACACATGGACTACGCCGTTTTGGTTCTGCTGCTGTTGACCTTGCGTGGGTAGCCTGCGGCAGGGGGGAAGCATTTTATGAGTATGGCCTAAGTGCCTGGGATGTAGCAGCAGGCGCTTTGATTGTGGAGCAGGCGGGTGGAAAAATATGTGATTTCTCGGGTGGAGATAATTACCTCTTTGGTCCCGATATCGCTGCGAGCAACGGACACATACATGACGAATTGATTGCAGGAATAAAAAAGTATATGATGTAGTAATTCAGGCGGGATGACCGTAAGAACCGGCGGGGCTACTCAGCACCCAGTTCTTAGTCTGACTTCACCCAAACCAGGGAAAGCTCGATTCCCCCAACGCTGCCTGTTGCCTTGCTGAATCCGGAAATATTGACATCGTATGACATGCCCAGCTTCCAATCAGACAGTTCAATGCCCAGTAATACAATAGCTGCATCCCCGAGGCGGTAGTTGGCACCGAAATAAACCGCATTACCTTTTACAAATCCCGTGTACTTAGAGCTTTCCTTCAACATGTATCTCATGGTAAGTCCAGCCAATAATTCCTTGCTTGGTCCTTGAATTCCCACCATGAAGTTTGGGTAATAGGCGAGGTCAGCCCCTTTTCTGGTAAAACGTCCCAGTCCATGCGCAATGATCTTCATTGGCAATCCCTCATCCTCTCCTGCTGCAAGAATGCTTCCCTTCGGGTTGCTCAAATGAAATACACCAACTCCCGCATTCACATCAGCGGTATGGCTGATTTCATAGCTCCAGTGAAACCCTGCGCCGATATCGATATAGCTGACATTGTCCTGGAAACTTTCTTTAGGATCCATGGACGCAACATACTGGCTGCCATCGTATTGATTATCCCATGTGAGAGCGCCCTGATCTATAGACCGTTGTGCGTATCCGCCCTGGATGCCCAATCCAATATTATTTTCGTCATTTATTTGTAGATGATAAGCGGCATTTAAACTAAATGAGAGTCGCTTCATTGCACCAGTTCCTGCCTTATCGGAGATCACATTCGCGCCAACACCGAGAAAATTACCTCCCGATTTTTTTTTCATCAAGGCCGTCTCAAATGCCGCTGCAGTGGTTTGATAATTAGAATTAATCGTTGTCCATTGGTTGCGGTAGTTCAAGGCAAATCTGGATGTGCCATCAAAAATTCCCGTAGCCCCCGGATTCATGAGGGACGGAGAAGCATAATATTGGGAGAAGTGTACGTCCTGCGAAGAGCCGCTCAAAGCCATAGGTACCAATGCCGCGATCATCGCATATTTCAAATAGCTCAAGCTCACCTCACCAATAATATATCACCCTTAAATATCTGCGTTGAACCATCTGTCATTACAAGTTCAATATAATAACCATAGGAGTCCGACGGGGCATCCGTGCCGTTTTGAGTGCCGTCCCATCCCTGATCCTTTGCCTTGGTTTCGAACACCTTCTCACCCCATCGGTTATAGATTACCATGGTTATGGAGGCATAGGAACCGCGCACCAGGAACTTATCATTCTCATTGTCCCCGTTGGGAGAAAAGGCTGTTGGAATGAAGAGATCGTTATCAGGTGATACCAGGGTTATCGTCATTGTATTTGTACAGCCGTTGGCATCGGTAACCAGCACCAAATAGGCTCCTCCACACAGATCCGCAGCCCCCACAAATACGTGTAATTAGGTGTGCCACCTGAAGCTATAATCGTAATTGACCCATCGCAATTGCCCTTGGTGGGATCACTTGCAGATTGCGCAGAAATTGTGAGCAATGGAGGTTGGGAGATAGTCACCGTGGCTCCAAGCAATGTACATCCATTGTCATCCTGTGCCGCGAGATCGTAGGATCCACCGGCGAGATTTGTGAACATTCCAGTGCCATTGTCAAATGTTGTTCCTCCATCGATTGAATAGACCAGGGATCCTGTACCACCCGCTCCGGAGAGGTAAATTGCGCCATTGGAATTTCCGCTGCAGCCCGTTACGTCCACCACCGAATCCGAAAGCGTAATTGCGGTAGCAGGTGCTGTTATTATCAATATGGAGCCAATTTGAGTACATCCATTTGCGTCCTGAACAGCGATATAATATGTGCCCGAATCGAGGTTTGTAAAGCTTCCTGTGGTGTTTGTGAAATCAATGGTATCGATTGAATAACTCAAAGGTGCTGTTCCTCCAGTTGCAACGATGTCTATGGTTCCGTCAGCATCGCCGAGGCAATCGATATCAGTCTTGGTTTCTGAGGTAATTGAGATGCCGGGAGGATCAGTCAATGTAAAAGTTGAGCCTTGCGCTACACAAGTGTCAGTGTCAATTAAGAATACATCATAAGATCCCGGGGACAATCCA
>JYMV01034370.1_pt1 | contig 74112 bp, 34 predicted proteins | sample 338911 | NCBI WGS metagenome assembly JYMV01 (sample SAMN03354496, study PRJNA234377) | hydrothermal vent metagenome | biome: Deep sea; feature: Hydrothermal plumes at the Eastern Lau Spreading Center, Western Pacific Ocean; material: Seawater | place: Tonga | collected 2009 | depth 2000 m m | reverse complement strand
CTTCCTCTTCTTTCTTTTCGGATTCTTTGTGGTCCAGGCACAAGAATGTGGTATTATTTACGTGACGCCTACTGGAGCCACATCTGGAACTGCTGGCACAAAAGCCAATCCCGCAGATTTAGTCTATGGATTCAGCTTGGTATCTGCTTCAGACACGCTCGTGTGGTTGGCTGATGGAACCTATCCAATTTCCAATACGCTCTCAATACCCAATGGAGCTACTATTGAGGGAACATTTGATCCTATCACATGGGTAAAAACCAATGGAAACACCTCTACTATAGCTAGGGATGCCCTCAATCCGGACATGGTCAATCTTGCGCTAATCGCCCTGGAAGGGACTGGCGTTTCCAACTTCCGGCTGCAGGATATTGAAATTACAGTGGCAGCTGCCCCAAGTGCGCAGATAACGGTATATGGAATTCACCTGAACGGCTGTTCTTCATATAATATTACGCGTTGCACTGTTACCACAGGAACGGGTGGTAATGGACTGGCTGGAACTATCGGCTCGAATGGCGTTGTTGGTGGAAATGGAAATGATGGCATCATAGGTGATGACGATCAAATTATTACCGTCTGTGGAGGAACAGGTGGTGCTGGTGGAGGTGCAGGTTCTGGAGCATCAGGTAGTGGAGGATGCACCAATGGCAATGCTGGTGGTGCAGGAGGAACACCAACAAGTCAATGCGGTGGCGGCGGTGGCGGTGGCGGCGGCGGCGGCGGCCAGAATGATAACGACGGTGGCAATGGAGGTACCGGCGGTGGATGGTCGAGCTCAAATACTGCAGTTGGTCCCAAGGGAAATGCATCTGGTGGATGTAACAATACCAGCAATTGCAACTCCGGTACTACTGGCGGTCCAGGTACTGCCGGTAACAATGGATCTATAGGAACAACAGGTGCGATTGGAGCACCTGGCACCAACGCCGCTGGTTACTTTATCCCTGGAATTGCTGGTGCTTCGGGACAGTGCGGAGAAGGCGGCCAGGGCGGTACTGGAGGAGGAGGTGGCGCAGGAGAAGGCAGTATATTCTGTAATAATGGTACCGGTGCTACCGGCGCTGGAGGTGGCGGAGGTGGTGAAGGCGGTCAGGGAGGCACTGGAGGTATTGGTGGTGGCGGCTCTTTTTGTATCTATCTGTTCTCAAATGGAGCTGGTGGCATAGTACAAGACTGTGATCTAAATGCCGGAACAGGTGGCCTTGGAGGAGCGGGAGGAACTGGTGGAACTGGTGGCGCTGGTGGAACCGGTGGGCTTGGAATATTGTGGTTTAACTCTGACCTCGGGTGTAGTGGTGATGCTGGTGCCGGGGGAAACGGAGGTACTGGCGGCACGGGTGGTAGTGGAGCTGCAGGAGGGAGCTTGCAAATCTACGAGCATCCAGGAGGAGTCTTAGTTACACAGATGGGAATCAATGTAGTACCGGGAAATCCGCCCGTCATGTCTGTATTGAATCCAGGCTGTGCTTTTTCAGAAGTTCTATTCAGCTCTTCAACATCAGGTTCATGGAATTTTGGAGCAGGTGCCACTCCAGCAACTGCGACCGGGGCCGGACCTATTTCAGTTACGTACTCGTCGCTCGGCAGAAAAACAATTGTTTTCTCAGGAACCACCTTCACTGAGTATGTTCACATCTTCAACACTGGAATATCCGGGACGTTCATCAGTCCCCAGGACACGACGGTCATTCTTGGTTGCCCTGAAAGCTTCACCTCTACTCTAGTAGGGACCTATTACGAATGGTGGTTTAGCGGTGGCACTTCACCCGATACCTTAGCTGACTCTTCTTATCAAACGATCGATAGCGTATTTTTCAATGCGCCAGGAGTGTACACTTTAATTTTGAAAGTAACCACAGGGGACTCCTGTTGCGGCGTAGCGTTCGACACCACCACTGTTACCGTGGATACGAGTTCATTCAGCATTTCCTTGGTTTCCTCACCGGACACAATTTGCCAGGGTGATACTATGATCTTCACTGCTGGCGGCGCCTATTCCAGTTATGAGTTCTTTGTCAATGACACATCAGTACAGAACTCCGTTTCAAACACCTATGCGACAACAGGACTATCTCCCGGAGACTCAATTGTCGTGGTGGCACTTTCTGGTACATGTTATACAAACCCAAGTGACACCCTAACGCCTACTGTATTACCTGTTCCAACGGCAACATTGGTGAGCGATGATCTTGACAATACTATTTGTGGAGGTGACAATGTCACATTCACGGCAAGTCCGGCAAGCTACGCGAGTTATGACTTCCTGATAAATGGTGTCTCGCAACAGGTAGGTGTCAGTAATATTTTCTCTACTACCGGGTTGAATAATGGAGATAGCGTTACGGTATTGGTTCCCGGATTGGGTTGTGCAGGTCCATCGAGTAATACCATTGTAATAACTGTGGAGTCGCCACCGGTAATCGCCTTGCTTAGCTCTGATCCAGACACGACGATTTGTACAGGTGACACGATCACCTTTACCGTGAATTTGACAGGTCAGCCCATCTATGGCTTTTTCTACAACGGCTTCCTGGTGCAGTCCGGACCCAGCGAAGTATATGTCGCCACGGGGATTTCTGATGGTGATGAGATCTACGCAGCAGCGTCTAGCCCTGCTGGATGTATTGGGCTTACGGATTCAATGACTATTACAGTTAACCCGATCCCAACAGTGACGATCACAAATTCTCTTGACACGGTTTGTCTCAATGATCCAAATACCTTTGTAGCGACGCCTGCAGGTATGGACAATTACGAGTTCTTAGTGAACGGGGTCTCCTCACAGAATAGCTCTGCAAGTTCATTCACCACTACAACGCTTGCCGATGGAGATCTGGTTTCCGTAATTGCCACAGATCTCGGTTGTGCTTCTCCTACAGCTGTTAGCATTCCAATCACCGTAATTTCGGGGCCAATAGTGACCATTCTGGCGACGCCTGATACCATTTGTAGTGGAGACAGTATTACAGTTACAGCTACTCCTTCCGGATATGCAAGCTATGAGTTTTTTGTCGGCTCAACTTCGGTGCAAAATACATCTTCTAATGTGCTGACAACCGCGGCCGTGAACAATGGAGATACGATCACAGTATATGCATCTGATTTCGTTTGCCCGGGACCTCAGAGCAATGGTGTTGAAGTCATAATTGAAATACCTGTTGTCACCATTAGCAGTTCTGACACCACAATTTGTGCCGGCGATTTTGTGACTGTAACAGCTACTCCTGCGGGTAACTCAAACTACGATTTTATATTGAATGGAACGTCAGTTCAATCTGGACCATCTAATACGTACTCCTCATCGGCCTTTGTGGATGGAGACAAAATTGAAGTAATACCGACCAGTACAATTGGCTGCCTTGGAGTTGCAAGCAACAGCATAGACTTTATCGTGAATCCTATCCCAACCGTTACCATTACAGCATCAGACGACACAATTTGCCTTGGTGACCTATTGACCTTTACCGCTCTGCCAGCAGGATTGGATTCATTCGTCTTTTCCGTGAACAAGACAGTCGTGCAGGTAGATTCTACCAATGTATATGCAACTACTGGAATTACGGACGGAGATACAGTCACAGTGGTTGTTGTGGATATGGGGTGCGTTTCGATAGGTGCCCAGGTTGGGCCCATCACGGTAATCTCAGGTCCATCCATTACAGTGACGAGTGACGACGTAGACAGTACCATATGCCTTGGCGATAGTATCAGTTTTATTGCCTCTCCTGGTGGATATATGAACTACGAATTCTTTGTGGACGCTGTGTCAGTTCAATCTGGAATAGATACCACTTATAGCACCACGACATTGGCTGATGGCGCAGTGGTTACGGTAGTTGCATCAGACCTTGCCTGTCCTGGTCCGGTAGCAACCGCGACCGCCATTACTGTTAATTCAATTCCAGCTACAACATTATCAAGCACAACGGATAGTATATGCGATGGTGACACAATCACTTTTACACCAACTTCATCCGGTTTTGACAATTACGAGTTTTTTGCTAACGGAATATCAGTACAAAACGGGCCCGTTAACTCTTATGTAGACTGGACTTTAAGTGATGGGGACCTTATCACGGTCATTCCGACTTATCAAGGTTGCAGTGGCTCCATCACTGATAGCATAGCAGTTGCGGTAAATCCCATTCCCTATGTCAGTTTCTTATCAGACACCGTATGCTTTGAGTGGCCCTCACAGTTCGTTGTTGATTCAGCAAGCTCTAACATTGTGAACTATGTTTGGAACTACGGAGATGGCACAACCGGAGGAGTGCCCACAGTCACCTATGACAGTGCTGGTACGTATGTTGTAACACTGATTGTTACAGATGCCAATGGTTGTTCTGACACAGTTACCGGTATTGGGCAGGTCAACCCGCTGCCGACCGCCAATGCTACTGCTATTCCAACACTAACCACCATTTTGAACCCTGTCATCGCGTTTACAGATTCTTCCAGTCCACCATCTCCAGCTGTGATAAGCAACTGGATATGGACATTTGGAGATGGTAATTCAGATTCAACGCAAAATCCAGTGCACACTTATACTGATACGGGGGTTTATATTATTGGGCTAACGGTTATAAATGAGTTTGGTTGTGAAGATAATGACGCTGTTGCTGTAGAGATCGAGCCGGAATTTACTTTCCATGTCCCTAACGCTTTTTCACCAAATCAAGATGATATCAACGAAACTTTCATTCCAAAGGGAATTGGATTGGAGACGGATTTTGTAATGTATATCTACGACCGTTGGGGGGATTTGATCTTTGAATCAACAAGCTTAGATGAACCATGGAATGGCAAGGCGAATAATGGCAAGGATTTAGCGCAGCAAGATGTATATATATGGATTGTTGAAGCTAAGGACCATAATCAGGCAAAACACAAGTTTGTTGGCCAGGTAACGCTGATACGGTAATGAGATGAATGCGGCTGGGATTAGAAACCAATAATGGGAACGATGCTGCACAACAAGATGTTTACATAGGACGGTACTGGTAAGTACGGCAAAAGGATGTTTACATCTGGATGATCAAGACAGAAGACTCAGGCCGTGCCAAACATCTCTACGTCTGTCACGTCACTCTGCTCAGACAAAATTATGTATCTTGTTGGCATATCATACCTCCCACATGTTGAGAGTACCTTTAATATTGTTGGTCGCATTGATCACCTTCGCAGCTACTTTCACAAGTAAATATGCTTCTGCCTCCCATTCAATGGGAATTGATTTCTACTACACCTGTCTTGGAGGAAACTCCTACGAGTTTACAATGGCCTTCTATAGGGATTGTGCTGGCATTTCACCTCCTTCCAGCATAACGATAAATGGAACTTCCTCATGTGGTAATAATAGCTTTACACTTAGTCCAGTCGGATCATGTACGGAACTTACCAATCTATGCATCGGCAATCCCAACAGTACATGTAACGGTGGCTCAGATCCAGGCTCAGAAGAATGTATCTATACTGGGACTGTCAATCTAGCTAATTGTTCCGATTGGGTGTTCAGCTTCACCGAATGCTGTAGAAATGCTTTGATAACCAATCTGGTGGCACCAGACAATGAGGACATGTATGTGGAAGCGACACTGGATAATTCTAGTGGCATGTGTAACAATTCTCCTCAGTTTACTGAACTTCCGGTTCCTTTTATTTGTGATGGCCAACCGTTCTGCTATGACCATGGCGCGATTGATCCAGACGGGGACTCCCTGGTTTATACAATGATCAATCCGATGACAGGTGGCGGTGCTCCGATCGGATATACCGGTGGGTACAGTGTTTCCTATCCGATCTTCACACAATCGGGATTGCTAAGTTTCGATGCATCCACCGGGCAAATGTGCTTTACTCCAAGCGGAACACAAGTGTGTGTAATCACACTGCTGGTCGAAGAGTACAGAAATGGGGTTGTGATTGGAAGTACGATGCGAGACTTGCAAGTTATCGTGCTCGACTGTACAAATGATCCCCCACCAGTACAAGTGAATGTACCCTGTGGTGCGACCTATATTACACTGGACATTTTAGACCCAATCCTGTGCAGCTCCATCGCCAATGATGGGAGTGATTTTATTCTTACAGGCCCTGGTGGACCGTTCACCATTACGGGTGTGACAGGGATAAACTGCGGCACATCTACAACCCAAATCCAAATAGACATTTCACCTGCCGTGACGATGAGCGTGGTATACACGCTTACCATAGTCACTGGAACAGATGGCAACACTTTGATAAACAATTGCGGAGAATCCATAGACGACCCAACAATAATTACCTTCACAGCCTCACCTACTGCAGCCCAGATTTTTGGAGACAATAGCGTATGCGCAGGCAGCTCAGTTGCCCTCACCGCATCGGCGGGGGCTTCCTGGTTGTGGAATACAGGTGCGACCACTCAAGTCATCACGGTTTCACCCACCAGCACTACCACATACAGCGTGACTGTATTTAACGATACCTGCAGCCAGGTTGCCTCATTTACTGTGATTGCCGACCCTGCGCCGACGGCTGGTTTTACAGCCAATCCAAACCCGGTATGCGTAGGACAACCCGTAACTTTTAATAACACCTCTTCGACAGGGTGTTTTATCGCAACGCTCTTTTACTTTTGGGATTTTGGAGACGGGGGACTAAATTTTGACATTTCAGAGAATCCTACCCACACATATAATACAGTTGGAACTTACACGGTAACCCTGAACGTGGTAGATATATTCTGCGGTTGCGACAACACATTTACGTTGGATGTTACAGTAATCAATTGTTCACCTTGCTCATTGACAGTTGGAAGTACTCCAACTGGTACCTCATGTAACGGTTCTTGTGATGGTTCAGCATTGGCAACGCCAGCAAATGGAACGGCTCCATACACTTATCAATGGGATTCAAACGCGGGTAACCAAACCACTGCGACTGCTACAACTCTTTGCGCTGGGTCTTATACGGTAACAGTTACGGATGACGCAGGTTGCATTGAAACAGCAATCGTTGTTGTTACGGAACCCGGACTTCTTGGGATTACAACATCTTTTGCCGCGGTATCGTGCAATGGCGCAGCAGATGGATCGGCTACAGCAACACCTACTGGTGGAGCAAGCCCGTACCAATATAGTTGGTCAAATGGACAGCTAACATCTACCGCAACTGCACTTACCGCCGGAACTTACACGGTAACGGTGACAGATAACAACTCTTGTACGAACACAGCTACGGTCACTGTCACAGAACCCACGGGAATGGGACCAACGATGAGCTCAAACGATGAAAATTGTGGAACGGCAGATGGTTCAGCCACAGTAACGTTATCTGGTGGAACAGGTCCTTTTACCTATTTATGGTCCAACGGACAAACCACTTCCACCGACACGGGGTTGGTGGCTGGAGTCTATACAGTGACAATCACTGATGCCAGCGGATGTACGGAATCTTTACCCGTTGTAATCAACAGTATCGGCGGGCCAACAATTACTTCAAGCTCCACAAATATATCTTGCAATGGTGCAAACAATGGTACCGGAACCGCATCTGCTTCTGGAGGTTCTCCGCCTTACACTTACTTGTGGGACGACCCTGGGGCGCAAACAACCAGTACTGCAGTTGCATTAGCAGCTGGCACTTTTAATGTTTCCGTAAGCGATACTTCTGGTTGTATTTCTATTGGAACCATTACGATTACCGAACCTCCAGCATTGGGACTCTCCTTAATAAGTAGTCCGGCAGCATGTGGAATCTCGGACGGTGTAGCCACGGCAACCGTAAGCGGAGGTACGGGTAATTACACCTATTCCTGGTCGCCTACTGGTGGGGTATCAAGTATAGCTGCCGGTCTTGCGGCTGGAACCTATACCTTGCTTGTTGTGGATTCGGCAGGATGTACGATCAGCGATAGCGTAATTATAGCAAACAGCGGGGGGCCTGTGTCTGGCATATCCAATACTACAGATGCTTCTTGCTTCTCAGTTGATGATGGAACCGCTACGGTAACAGTCGTCGGAGGAACGTTACCAATGACTTATTCGTGGTCACCAAACGGAGGGACCGACACAACGGCCGTTGGACTGGGCCCTGGTACATATACAGTCACAGTAACTGATGCGGGGGGATGCATCACAACATCATCTGTTCTCATCAATTCACCTCCCGATATTTTATTGGCCTTGAATAGCAGTATGATATCGTGCGCAGGAAATGCCGATGGGTCAGTGGTAGTTTCCGCCGCGGGCGGCACTGGCGCCTATACCTATTTATGGAGTCCAACGGGTGATACTGGACTGAGTATTACAAATTTAGGCGCAGGCTCTTATAGCGTGGTTGTCACTGATGCTAATGGGTGTTCTAAGAGTGATTCGGTTAACCTAACTGAACCGACACCGATAGTGTTAAGTCTATCTTCACTACCGGCAGCTTGTGGCGTGAGCGATGGTTCGGCCATAGTATCTGCCTCAGGGGGAACGGGCACCTATACCTATGCTTGGTGGCCATCGGGAAGCACAAATGATACGGCGTCGGGAATTGCCGTTGGAGTTTACACCGTCACAGTCACGGACGGGAATAATTGCTCGGTGGTGGATTCGGTGATCGTCAACAATTCAGGAAGCCAAACAGCTTCTCTTTTGTACAGCGCCAACGTAACCTGCAGCGGAGATGATGATGGAACTGCAACTGTTACTGTCAGTGGTGGTACCACTCCTTACACCTATGCGTGGAACACCGCTCCTGCTCAATCCAATGCACAAGCAACAAGCTTAGCAGCCGGATCCTATAATTGTTCTATTACTGATGCCGGCGGATGTATTGTCATTGTTCCTGTTACCATTACTGAACCTACTGTTGTTGTGGTGACCGTTGACCCTGATTCGACCGTTTGTCCGGGAACATCCTTTGACTTCTCTGGATACGCAACTGGCGGAACGCCACCGTATATATTCAGCTGGAACAATGGCTTGAGCAACAACGCCAATCAAACAATAACCGTTACTCAGGATACCAGCTTTACTGTTACCGTATTGGATGACAATTTATGTCAGAGTGGCGGTGCAACAATCAACATTATGGTGGGTCCCCTGCTGGACGTCGCGGCATTCGGAGCTCAGACTATTTGCATAAACGAAACCACACCAATCTCGGCAATCGGATCTGGAGGCTCGATGCCTTACACCTTTACGTGGGACAATGGGGCTGGTCCAGGGTCACCTGTATTGGTCAGTCCAATGGGCTCTACTACTTATACAGTAACCATAACCGATGCTTGCGGCGCTACTGCCAGTGATACGGTGCGCATTACCATTACTCCAGACCTGATACTCAATCCCCTGTCTTCCTCCATCTGCCCTGGACAATCAGATACGCTGTATGCTACTGGTGCTGCAAACTACTGGTGGATAAACGAAACTACACTTGACACTTTCAGCACAGATTCATTCATCATAGTTAACCCAACAAACTCCACCAATTACATCATATACGCAACTGATTCCAATGACTGCGACAATCAAGATACTGCGGTGGTAATAGTTTATAACTCATTAACGGCTGCATTTATGGCCGATCCCGAAGTTGCGACTATTTTTGCACCAATTATTCAGTTTACAGATCTAACCATGGGCAACCCGGTGTCCTGGTATTGGACTTTCGGAGATGGCAGTACCGCGGACACAAATCAACATCCCACTCATACATATACCGATACTGGAGTATACCAGGTAATGCTCCTTGTGACAGATAGCAATGGTTGTGTAGCTATAAACTACTCCACGGTTACTGTACAAGAGATTTATACCCTTTTCGCTCCCAATACCTTCACCCCTGATGGGGATGGGATCAATGATTATTTCTTCCCCGTTGGTTTAGGCATTGATGAGGCCAGCTTCCAGATGTACATTTACAATCGATGGGGGGACGTAATCTATAGGACTAAAGGTGTTTATGGCGACTATGAAACAACCGCTCCACTTGTCGGTTGGGACGGTATTGCCAATTACGGAGATCATGTGGCCCAAGAGGATGTTTACATCTGGATGATCAAGACTGAAGACCCAGACCACGGCAAGCATCAGTACGTCGGTCATGTCACTCTGCTCAGATAAAATTATGTATCTTGTAGGCAAACCGCACACCATTATGTGTTACAAGCGCATTCATTACGGTCGCTCATGTAACATTGATTTGACAGCATACGTGCGTAGATATATGCAGCCGTGTTAAGGTTGGTCTTAAAACAACTAATGTCAAAACATCTCACATCGCTCATTTTGCTTTTTGCACTGCTGACTGCGTTCAACTTAGATGGCACAGGTCAGAACTTGGTACCCAACTGGGATTTTGAGACCTATGCACCTTGTCCTTCTGCGACAAGCCAACTCTCCTTAGCCATTCCTTGGTCTAGTCCAAGTAATGGAACTCCTGATTACTACAATGCATGTGCCCCCCCCGGGAACGTGAATGTCCCTAACGCAGGGTTGGGGTACCAGCAGGCGCGGTCAGGTGTGGGATTTGGAGGAATGATACTGTACGAAGATCTTTCTTTCTTTGGCCCTTGCCCGGATCCTGGGTCTGGATCAGAATATCGGGAATACCTGGAAGTGCAACTGACATCACCATTGGTCGGCGGGGTGACATATTGTGTCGAGATGTACGTAAATTTGCCCAATACGTGCAGGTATCAAACCGAGGATTTCGGCATCTACTTCTCAAATACATATGTCTTCATGGGCACTGCAGTGGCCTTGCCGTTTAGCCCCCAGTTTGTTAATCCTGCCGGGGCTATAGCGGACACTACTGACTGGGTACAAGTTGCAGGCACCTATTTGGCCACAGGTGGGGAGGAGTATATCCTGATCGGAAATTTTAAGGATGATGCAAGCACCAATGTAGGATGCTTTGACCCTATGGCTTTGATTCCCTATGCCTACTATTTCATTGATGATGTATGTATAAGTCCTGATAGCGTCTGTTGTTCCAACCCGTGTAATCTAACGATCTCAACCGCTCCCACCAATGTAATGTGTAATGGATCATGTGATGGATGGGCTCTGGCTACGCCATCCAACGGTAATCCGCCATTTACGTATTTATGGGATTCAAATGCTGCCAACCAAGCAACAGCAGCAGCTACCGGTTTGTGTGCAGGATCTTACGATGTTACGGTGACAGATGTGAACGGTTGTGTGGCAACTGTATCAGTAAATATCACCGAACCGGGGGCGCTGGGAGTAACAACGAGTTTTATCGCAGTTTCCTGCAATGGAGCAAGTGACGGAACAGCAACTGCGACACCAAACGGTGGAGCAAGCCCGTATCAATATTTATGGTCCAACGGACAACAAACCTCTACTGCCACTGGATTGGTAGCAGGCAGCTACACAGTAACAGTTACTGATAATAATGCATGTACCAGCAGTGCTTCTGTTACTGTTACAGAGCCCGCTGGGATGGGGGCAAGTATTACCAATATACCGGAAACATGCGGGGCCTCAGACGGTAGCGCCACGGTATCTTTATCAGGTGGCACCGGTCCTTTCACTTATTTATGGTCCAACGGACAAACAGGGTCCACAGATACAGTATTGGCAGCAGGTGCTTACACTGTAACTGTCACAGATGCTTTTGGTTGCACAACTTCAATATCAACTGTGGTGAATGGTGTAGGCGGTGCCACCTTGTCAATGGACTCTACAACGATATCGTGTAACGGTGGGACAGATGGAACAATCACAGTAACAGCTTCAGGAGGCAGTGTGCCATATACTTACCTTTGGAACGATCTTACAGCTCAGACAAATTCCATTGCGATTGGTTTGGGTGCAGGTAGTTATACGGTGACAGTAACCGATTTCTCGGGATGCATATCTATCTCCTCCGTGACATTAACTGAACCTACGGCAATATCCCTTTCTCTCTCCAGTACACCGGCAACGTGCGGATTTGCAGATGGAACCGCGTCTGTTACCGCATCTGGTGGATCAGGTTCCTATACCTACTTGTGGAGTCCTTCTGGGGGAACTGCTTCAATTGCTGCTGCATTAGCAGCAGGCACCTATGTTATTGTAGTTACCGACTCTGCTGGCTGCTCGATTACTGATAGCATTGTGGTATCAAATACTGGTGGCCCGGTTTCTGCCATTTCAAATAGCACAGATGCTTCCTGCTTTACAGGCAACGATGGCTCAGCCTCTGTAACGGTGATTGGTGGCACGTCCCCGTTGACCTATTCATGGTCACCAAGTGGAGGAACGAACACTACCGCATTAGCCCTGGCACCAGGCTCGTATACGGTTACAGTTACTGATGCAGGGGGATGTATCAGTACTTCCTCCGTAATCATCAGTTCACCACCCGATATTTTGTTGACATTGAACAGCAGTATGATTTCCTGTGCAGGCAATGCTGACGGATCAGTTGTGGTGACCGTATCCGGCGGTACCGGAACCTATACCTACCTATGGAGTCCAACAGGAGATACTGGACCTAATTCAACCAATCTAGACGTGGGCACTTACAGCGTTTTGGTCACCGATGCTAATGGATGCTCAAAAACTGACACAGTGATCATAACAGAACCTGACACAATCGTGCTAAATCTTTCATCAATACCAGCATCTTGTGGAGTAAGTGATGGCTCGGCAATAGTATCTGCCTCAGGAGGAATGGGCAGCTATACCTATGCTTGGGCGCCATCAGGAAGCACAAATGATACTGCATCAGGAATTGCCGTTGGAGTTTACACCGTCACAGTCACCGACGGGAATAATTGCTCGGTGATAGATTCGGTGATTGTCAACAATTCAGGAGGCCAAACAGCGTCCCTATTATCCAGCACCAATGCATCTTGTGCAGGCGATGCTGACGGAACAGCAACTGTTACTGTCAGTGGCGGCACTACTCCCTACACCTACGAATGGAGTACTGCCCCAACTCAATCCAATGCATTGGCTACCGGACTGTCAGCCGGTTCCTATAATTGTACAATTACAGATGCGGGTGCTTGTATCGCTATTGTTTCTGTGAACATCACCGAGCCTGATTCCATTATGGTATCTATCACTCCAGATACCATTGTTTGTCCGGGAGAAATCGTGACCATTTCCGCTTCTGCAACTGGGGGTACAGAACCCTATAATTATGCATGGGATAATCTAGGGGCTGGTTCGGTTCATACAATCGCTATCACCCAGGATACCACTTTTACCGTGAACGTTATTGATGCCAATCTCTGTTCAGGCAATAGTGCGGCGATCTCAATATCAGTGGGGCCGCCTCTGTCGGTTGTGGCATTAGGGACAAATATCATCTGCAACACAGATTCAACACCTATTTCAGCCACAGGAGTTGGCGGTTTTCCTCCCTATCTCTATACGTGGGACCAGGGCCTCGGAGCAGGGCAATCATTTTGGGTCAGCCCTCTCGTATCTACCACTTATACTGTTACCTATACTGATAGTTGTGGTACAACAGCTACTGACTCGGTGCTAATTACGGTTACTCCTGACCTGATACTCAATCCTACGTCTACCTCCATTTGCCCTGGACAATCAGATACGCTTTATGCTACTGGTGGTGCAAACTATTGGTGGATAAACGAAACTACACTTGACACTTTCAGTACAGATTCGTTCATCATAATTGACCCAACCAACTCCACCAATTACATCATATACGCAACTGATTCCAATGGCTGCGACAATCAAGATACTGCGGTGGTAACAGTAAACAACGATTTAACGGCAGCGTTTATCGCAGATCCGGAAATTGCGACTATGTCTGCACCAATTTTTCAGTTTACAGATCTAACCATAGGAAACCCGGTGTCCTGGTATTGGACTTTCGGAGATAGCAGTAGTGCGGACACAATTCAACACCCAACTCATACATATACCGACACTGGAGTATACCAGGTAATGCTCACTGTAACAGATATCAATGGCTGTGTAAATACAACCTACTTTACGGTGAGTGTAAAAGAGATTTACATGCTCTTTGCGCCCAACACGTTCACACCTGATGGGGATGGGATCAATGATTATTTCCTCCCTGTTGGTTTAGGCATTGATGAGGCCAGTTTCCAGATGTACATTTACAATAGGTGGGGCGATATGATCTATAAGACTGAAGGCATCTATGGTGACTATGAAACCACCGCTCCTATTGTGGGCTGGAACGGTATCGGTAACTACGGAGAAAGGACTGCGCAAAAGGATGTATATATCTGGATGATCAAGACAGAAGACTCAGACCGTGCCAAGCATCTGTATGTCGGTCATGTCACATTGTTGAAATAATCACATTTTTGGCCTTTTTTGTTTATTAACACACTCCCTCTGATAAAATTGCAATTTCCTTCTTTGCGTATGGCAACTATAACCTTTATATTTACGTCTATAATTTTGTTTAGCGATAACTAATCTGAAATTATGAACGAATGACTTATACCAAAGTCATACTAGTTGTTGTTTTTCTTAGCACAGCTGCCTTCGCTAAAGCCCAGGATAATCTCTCTCCAGAGAAAGTCGTTGAGCTTACTGAACTGCATCAGTCTATTAGAGGTACGTATCAAATCCAGTTAGATGGAATAAGAAAGCAGATTGCTCTCACTTTGTCTATGGTTGAACAAATAGATGCTGCCCGATCTGAGACTGAGATCACCTTCTTACCCTACGGCGCCCAGATCAGGATCCTCATTCTACCCAGGCAAACGATAAGAGCCAAAGACTTTAAGCACATTAAATCAGTCTCTCATAAATACACAAATGAACCGGCGTACTAATATACTGTTGGCCATAGCGTTGTGCTTTTCAACAGCATACGTCAGCGCGCAATCGGATAACTGTGCCACTGCTACTCCACTCACTCTGGTGAACGGGCAGCTCTGCGTCAATGGCACAACAACCAATGCTACGTCCAATATGACCATGTATGGAGGATGTAATCCAAATCCGGTAAATGAAGTATGGTACACTTATGTTTCATCTGGAGCGCAGAACGACTATACAATCACCTCCAACGGAATTACGGATATTGAGATAATGATCGATATTGATGGTTGCGCCAATGCGACCTTTGAAATGTGCGCCACTCAAACTGGTACAAATACGCTGACTCAGGGTTGGGGAATTCCTACAGGTTTGCAGGTTTGGGTCATGATTGCCTCCAATGGGGGTCTTGATGGCGATTTCCAATTGTGCATTAACTCTGCAGATCCTCCACCAGGTAACGGCAATGCTTGTGCGGGGGCTATTCCAGTATGCGATGTAAATTTGACTTATAACACGCCAAATATTAATGTGCTCTCTTCATCTGGAGAGTGGCCAACATGTTTCGGTGGTGCGGCTAATCAAGATATCTGGTATCAGTTTACCGTTACCCAAACCGGCATGCTTGAATGGGAGGCAACGCCGCTTGGAGCCAACATTGAGTTAGATTGGGCTCTTTATGACATAACTAATGGTTGCCCCGGAACAGAGTTAGTATGCAATTATAACTATACGTTAGGGGCTAGTGGTCCAGTTGGGATGATTAATGGTGTATCCTGTGCATTTTGTCCTACAACTGGGTTACCGGGTACGCCTTGTGGAGAGTATTGCGATCCGATATTGGTGACGGCGGGAAACACTTATGCGATCATGATTGATAATTTTACCAGCACATTAAACACCGGATTGGACTTTGGATTTGGCCCTGGTATGACTGCACTCATAGCTCCTGATGCCAATTTCACAATCAATCCGTCAGGGATAACCTGTGGAACCAATGTTGCTGTCAATATTGCGGATGCAAGCATTGGAGTCCCGGATTGGACCTTTGGCAATGGAAATACTTTCACAGGCAATAATCCACCTGCTCAGACTTATACAGTACCAGGAGTTTACGCCATCACCGCAACAATTGCCGGGGCTTGTCCTTCTCTTCACACCGAGTATGTTGAAATATATGGCCCGCTTACAGCTATAGCTGTATCCACCAATGAGAATTGTGGGGCATGTGATGGAACAGCTTCCGTAACCGCAGACGGGGGCGACGGCATATTCTCCTATTTGTGGAGTACGTCTGCAACAACACCAGGCATAACAGGTTTGTGCTCTGGAAGTTATACGGTCACCGTGAGCAATGCAACATGTGGCACACAGGTTATTGAAACTGTAGTGGTCGGATCGGGAGGCATATTCCCGTTCACCACTTCCAATACGGATCCTGCGTGTGCAGGCGACAGTACAGGAACAGCAACATTTACGGCTCAATCAGGCAACACCCCTTATACCTACGTTTGGTCTAACGGCCAAACTTCGTCGACGGCGGTGGGGCTACCGGCTGGCACCTATTCAGTTACAGCTACAGATGCATCAGGATGTGACACGATCACCACTATCACTGTTAGCGATCCTCCACCTATTATTATAGACGCTTCAGGTGTTACAATTACCAATGCCAGTTGCTCCGGAGCTGATGGCTCAATCATCGGCATTACTGCCTCAGGCGGAACTGGAGCCTTGACATACTCATGGATTGTCTCATTGATCAATGTTGTTGGCACGGCCGCCGATTTATCTGGTATTGGTACCGGTTCATATACACTTGTCGTAAACGATGCGAACAGCTGCTTCGAAACTTCGGGGCCTTATATTGTAGTAGCTACGACGGCGACAACGGTCATCACAACGGGAATTCCATCGAGCTGCTACCAGGGATGCGATGCAACTGGTACAGCAACTGCGGGAAATGGAACGCCACCATACTTCTACTCCTGGAGTACAAACCCAGCGCAAACTACTGCCACTTCGACTGGTCTTTGCAAGGGGACTTATTATGTAACGGTAATGGATGCCAGCTGCTCTCCTTCGGGAATTGAACTGGCCACCAACGGAGATTTTTCCGGGGGTAATACTGGATTCATTTCTGCCTATTATTTTTGTAATTCAGGTGGATGCCTGGGACCCGAAGGTGGATATGGCATAGGAACAAGCGCCAGTTTCTATAACACCGGTTTCACTGGAGTGGATAATACTACGGGGTCAGGCAACTTCATGATCGTCAACGGTTCAACGACTGTTGGAACAAATGTCTGGTGTCAAACTATTACTGTTAATCCAAACACCAATTATCAGCTATCAACCTGGTTGAGTTCAATATACCCCTCTAACCCTGCGATTCTACAGTTTACAGTCAACGGTGTTGCATTAGGTGTACCGCTCAATGCGCCGGGCGGTACCGGCACCTGGATACAGTTCTCCGAGACCTGGAATTCTGGTAGCGATACTTCGGCAACTATATGTATTACGAATCAGAATACTGCAAGTGGCGGAAACGATTTCGGACTTGATGATATTTCCTTCCAGGAGTGTATCAACTCCTGCCCTACGGTAGACAGCGTCGTTATTACAGAACCGACAAAACTCAGCGTGACGCCTTCCATTACCGACGCCCTGTGCTTTGGCAGCTGTAGTGGATCGGCGTCGGTAACGGCAACAGATGGGACCTTCCCTTACACATATGCATGGAGTAGCACGGGTAATTCCTCAACGGAAACAGCATTATGCATGGGCGCTTATACTGTAACTGTTACAGACCTCAATGGATGCGACACCATTATGGCAGTATTCATTAGTGAGCCAACAGCACTCACACCCGGAGGCTCAATGGTTGCTGAAAAGTGCGGAAAGTCTGACGGGGAAGCGGTAGCAACGGCCACGGGAGGAACGCCGCCCTACTCTTACCAATGGGATGACTTACTCATGCAAACCACAGACACGGCTACAGGGCTCAGTGCCCAAACCTATAATGTGGTGATCACTGACTGGAATGGGTGTACCACGACTATTCCATTTACCATCCCTGAAATAGCAGGGCCAGATATCGATACAATAGTAGCCACGGCATTGGCCTGTGCAGGAGATGCTGATGCAATCGCCACCGTAAGTATTACCGGTCTTTCTCCACCATTTACGTTCTTATGGGACGATCCCGCAGCGCAAACTGATTCCGTTGCAAGCAATCTTGGTGCGGGCACTTATACAGTCACGGTATCAGACCTATATGGATGTTACACCACACAGTCAATAACAATTACCGAGCCCTTACCAATAGAAATTACTGTATTTGGAACTGACACGGTATGTTACGGACAAATCGCTCCTGCAGAACTGAATACGGTAACAACAGGAGGGCAAGCACCTTATACCTACACCTGGAACTATGGATTGCCGGCAAATGACTCAATTTCCATAAACCCACCTCCAACTACCACGACAACCTATGAGGTTATTGTTGCAGATGCGGGTGGATGTGATGATACAACTTCGATCGAAATATTTGTGTGGCCCCCATTGGTTGCGTTTGCGGCGGACACGGTAATTTGCGAAGGCGAACAGGCAAACTTATCGGTCATTGCTTCAGGTGGAACCAGCAATTTTTACACCTATACATGGAGTGATGGATCAATAACTTCTTCCATTACAGTTACACCTACAACCACAGACACATTTACTGTAGTAGTAGAAGATGGTTGTTCCAGTCCAACTAATGAATCTGCGATTGTGGTGGTTGGGCCAAAACCAAACGCATTGTTTACAGTAGCCTGCGATCCAATTAAGTTTTATTCTCAATTTACTGATGCTTCGAGTGTCGTACCGGGATCTATCGTGGCATGGGATTGGGATTTCGGCGATGCCACGACCAGCACAGCCCAAAATCCAAGCCATGATTATTTGAGCTCAGCACAATATACCGTGAGTCTGACAGTATTGACAAGTGATGGATGTTCAGATACTTATGATAGTACCATTCAATCATCGCCGACAGCTGATTTTACCGCTATTCCGCCGGAAACCACGACAGCCAATCCAACGATAGATTTTGTCGATGGATCGTCCCCTGATGTTGTGGGCTGGTCATGGGCATATGGTGACAATGACTCAGACCTTACAGCAGTCCCGGTATTTAGTTCTGGCTCTACGATTTCACACACCTATGACTCATCTGGCATTTATGCGATTGTATTGTATGTCACCAATGCGCAGGGTTGTATTGACTCCGCTCTGGGCTACGTCCAAATTTTGGAGGAGTACATCCTGTTTGCACCCAACGTGTTCACACCAAATGGAAACGAAATAAATGAACACTTCAGGCCAGTCGGCGTTGGAATCAACCCTGACAGATTTGAACTTTTGATTTTTGACAGGTGGGGTGATCTTATTTATCAAACCAGAGACTATGAAGAAGGTTGGGACGGACGAGCTAATAATGGTAGCCATCAAGCCCAGGCTGATGTTTATATATGGATGATAAACACGGTTGACCCTGCACAGAAGAAACACCAGTACATCGGCCATGTGACCCTTATGAAATAAATATGCTCCAGACTGTTACCTGATTTACCTTCGCTGTTTGTTTTCAAACAAGCATCCTATTATCTGTTAATATACATCTATTTGTGAATAACTAGCTTTTGAATCTTGATTATAAAAGGTGAATAGCTTATTATTGTAAGTATCTTTGAGATAGTATACCTACTGAAATCGCAAGCAATGACCAAACTCATTTCCAAGAAAGCTAAATGTCTGATATTATTCCCGGTATTACTGATTTCTATTTCCGTACTAGGACAGCAGGAGGTGCAACTGAAGTACATGCTTAGTGAAGAGGCGTCTTCCGTGACGTGGGAGAACGCCATGGTCAATGCTGCAGGAGGCAACAACGTAAATGGAGTTGATGTGTTTTACAGAACAGTTAGCTGCAATTCAAGGAACCAGGTAATCTTGAAGTTTGTGAACAACAATGCTGAAGATGTCTTGATAGAATGGGCAGATGGTGTTTACACGCAAGACAAGGAGTGGATTCATAATGAGCGAACCGATAAAGCACGTGAGTTGAAGTTAAAAGCGAATAAGCAAATTAACGGTAGCTGTGAGAGCAGTTCAGAAGAATCGCTTCGTATTGACATAGATCTATATGTGAGCGATCCGAAGAAGACTTTCAGGTTTGCTCCGTCATATATAGATGTTACCAAATAAGCATTACATCGCTTGACCATATTTATGCGTTACAAATTAATTACCAAAAGCGTACTTGTCAGAGTCTTACCACTCTTGTTTTTATCTGGGGTTCTGCTTTCACCTAAACAAACAGAAGCGGCATCGTGCGTTGTGACCCTGAATTGGTCAGGGGGCTGGTGCTCTATATGTGGAGGGCCTGTTGGGAACTACGCATGCAATCCTCCAGGGTGCAACCCCTGTGGGGCCTGGGGTCCAAGAACATTTACTGATTGTGTGCCCGCGGGAAATGTAGTAACAGAAATCTGCGCCACGGTTTCTTTTGTTTCCTGTGGTTCACAAGGAAACTACTTCATTGCTCTAAATGGAACCACTATTGGAACAAGGCCCCCCGGAGGAACAAATTGCGCTTGTGGAAGCTGTGAAACGTGGACCACCTGCAGAAAAGAACCTTGTCCGGGTGGATTTCCAGGATACATATACGGTGGCACCAACACATTTGTATTGGACGTAATTCCGACAACAGGATTTTGTCTTTCAAGAGTGGTACTTACAATCACCTATGCGCCTACTACGCCCCCAACCCCTGGTCCTGTATCAGGCGCTACTGCTCCTTGTGTTGGATCTACTCAAACATATTCAGTACCAGCAGTCACTGGAGCAACGGGCTACACATGGACTGTTCCAGGAGGATGGGTTATCAATTCAGGACAAGGCACAACCTCAATAAGCGTAACTGTAGGCGCTACTGCAGGCAATGTTTGTGTGACCGCAGATAATGCCTGTGGATCCAGTCCACAGGGATGTTTAACTGTTACTCCTGTAAGTGCACCTGCTATTCCAGGAGCAATTACAGGAACTACCACGCCATGTGTTGGTGCTTCGGCTACTTACAACATATCAGCAGTTTCTGGGGCATCCTCGTATACCTGGACGGTACCGGCAGGTTGGACAATAACAGCAGGCCAGGGTACAACCAGTATAACTGTAACGGTGGGGTCAGCATCAGGTAACGTGTGTGTAAGATCCTGTAGTTCATGTGGATGTTCTGCGTTCAATTGCCTGGCGGTTACGCCAACTCCAGTGCCTGCGGCTCCCGGAGCTATATCGGGATTGACAAGTCCTTGTTCAGGCGATGTAGTTACGTATTCCATCTCGGGTGTGAGTGGAGCTACCTCGTATCAATGGACGGTTCCAGCCGGATGGACAATAACCGCTGGGCAGGGTACGACCAGTATAACTGTGACGGCTGGTTCTACCTCCGGTAATGTCTGTGTTCGCGCATGCAACGGTTGTGGATGCAGTGGATTTACATGTGTAGCAGTTTCTCCGGGAGCATCGCCAGCAACTCCAGGTGCAATATCAGGGCCTGCGGCAGTTTGTCCTGGCAGCACCATGATCTACTCGATCACCGCGGTAAGCGGTGCAACTTCCTATACCTGGACCATACCAGCAGGCTGGACCTTGAACGCTGGGCAGGGAACAACAACCATTAGTGTCACTGCTGCAGGGGCAGGAGGTACTATAACGGTACAGGCTTGTAACTCCTGTGGTTGCAGCGGAATCCAATCATTGGTGGTCACATTGTCGAGTATTTCCATTACTCCAAGTGCTGTAAACGAAAGTTGCAGCGGCGGATGCGACGGTAACGTCTCAGTATCTGTATCAGGTGGAACAAGTCCGTTTACGTATGCCTGGAGTAATGGATGTGTAACCTCAACTTGTACGGCACTTTGTGCTGCAACTTATAATGTAACAGTGACTGACGCAGGGGGGTGTTCAGCTACAGGAAGTGCAACAATATTGGCCGGACCACCAGTAGTGGCTGGATTCTCCTACAACGGAAACCAGTGTTTGGCGGGCAATAGTTACTGTTTCACCAATACGGGAACAACAGGTGCTGTTTATGCCTGGGACTTTGGTGATGGCGTGGGAACTTCAACTGCTGAAAATCCATGCTATACCTACACTGGCTCAGGTTCCTTCATTGTTACACAATCGGTTACGTTAGGAGCTTGTTCCGATGCAACGTTCACTATCGTTGTTGTATACGATTCACTGGCAGCATCGATTGTTGGAACTGATGCAACGTGTAATGGCGACTGCGATGGTGCTGCAAATTTAACAGTGGCAAGCGGACAAGCACCATTTAGTTATGCATGGAGCAATGGGCCAACCACCGAAGATGTTACAGGGTTGTGTGCAGCGACTTATGACGTTACAGTTACCGATGCAAATTCTTGCCAAGCCATAGTCTCAGTGGTGATATCTGAGCCAACGGCTTTAACAGCCACACCGTCGGGTAACAACATTCTCTGTAATGGCGCATGTATTGGGGATGCCACGGCCACTGCGGGAGGTGGAACGGCACCTTATAGTTATAATTGGAATGACCCTTTCTTACAAACCACTTCTAATGCGACCCTACTGTGTGCCGGCACTTATAACGTGACTATTACTGATGCGAATGGTTGTACACAGACAACGAGCCAGACCATCACAGAACCAGCAGCGATGGTGCTTACATTTACGCCAGTTGACGCCACTTGCGGATCTGCGGATGGGTCAGTATGTGTTACAGTTACGGGTGGCTCTGCACCGTTTACTTATGTGTGGGATGATCCCAGTGCCCAGACCAACAATTGTGCAACAGCGTTGTTTGGTGGCGGATATAACGTTACGGTAACGGATGCCAATAGTTGTGTCATTACCGGAAATACCACAGTAAATACGTCGGCTTCGGTCACCGCATCTATTACAGACAGTACGATGGTATCGTGCAACGGAGGCGCAGACGGATCGGCTACTGTACTTGCAGGTGGTGGATCTACTCCATATACATACTCATGGGATGACCTTGCATTGCAAACTAATGCAATAGCGGTTGGTTTGCCGGCAGGTACCTGGACAGCGACAGTGTTAGATGCTTTGGGTTGTATCGCAACCGTTTCGGTAACAATCACGGAGCCTGCTTTATTGAGCGCTTCTATATTGGCAAGTAACGATCCTAATTGTAATAGTGGATGTGATGGTGACGCTACGGTAACAGTATCCGGTGGCTCAGGAGCGTATACTTACGTCTGGTCTCCTACTGGCGGATCTGCAGCTACCGGCACTGCACTCTGTGCTAACATAATATACACCGTTACTGTAACGGATAGTCTTAGCTGTAGCGCAGCTGATAACATTACCTTATCTGAACCAACAGTCTTAACATCTTCAATTATAGGGACCAACGTTAGCTGCGCTGGCGGTAGTGACGGTGGGGCGGACCTAACACCTGGCGGAGGTACATCACCATATAATTTCCTATGGACAACAGGACCAACTTCTGAGGATTTAACAAATATTACGGCTGGGACGTATTGTGTAACTGTTACTGATAACCAGGGTTGCACGGATACGTCTTGTGTCACAATTACCGAAGCAACTGCAATTACTGTCAGCACTACCGTAGTAGATGCTTACTGCGGATTGCCGAATGGTTCGGCTTGTCCGGCCATATCAGGAGGCACACCTCCCTACACATATTTATGGGATGATCCATTGGCGCAAACGGATAGCTGTGCAATCAACCTTTTGGGAGGTATTACTTACAACGTGGTAATTACTGATGGAAACAGTTGTACCGGAACAGCTCCAGCTGTTGTTAATGACTTACCGCCCGCTGTTGCTGTTGCAACTGTTGATAATAATGCCTCGGGATTCTTGATCTGTGATGGGCAGGCCACTGGAGCAATGACGGGTGGAATACCGCCATATACATATCTATGGGATGATCCACTTGCCCAAACTACGGCAACAGCCACGGGATTGTGCGCAGGTACACATTGCGTTACTATAACCGATTCAGCTGGATGCAGCGCTTCAGATTGCATCACAATTACGGAACCCTCAGCAATAGTGTTGGTTCTTACAGGAACCAATCTCACTTGTAATCTGAGCTGCGATGGTACGGCAGATGTGGCAGTTGTCGGTGGTATACCACCTTATACATATTCCTGGTCACCAGGTGGAATGACAACACCATTAATTATAGGATTGTGTGCTAATACATATGTTGTCACCGTTACAGACAACAATTTAGTAGTTACGGTGGACTCCATAGTTATCACGGAACCTACAGCCATTGCGATTGCAATGAACGGTAATGATGCCAATTGCAACGGTGTTTGTGACGGAGATGCTTCTGGAGCATTATCTGGCGGTACACCTCCGTACACCTACTTATGGGATGATCCATCCGCACAGACAACTGCAACGGCTGTTGGACTATGCGCGGCCACATATACCCTCACGGTAACTGATACCAACGGATGTATCGCAAGCAACTCTATCACGGTAAGCGAACCTGTGGCGATGATTCTGAGTACCACGACAACAGCTGCTACTTGTGGCCAATCTGATGGATCTGCGACGGTTACCGTAGCCAATGGCGTCCCAACATTCACGTACTCCTGGGTCGATGGGCAAACATCATCTACAGCAACAAATTTGTCTGCTGGTGCCTGGCAGGTGGTAGTCACTGACGCCGACGGCTGCATCGATTCTGTTATTGCTTCTGTAAGTAATACCTCAGGCCCGGTAGTAGTTGTGTCTGACAGTACGGATGTTACTTGCTTTGGTGCATGTGATGGCGATGCAACTGCTTCCGCAAGTGGAGGTACTGCTCCATATACGTATGCATGGAGTCCAAGTGGACAAACAACCATTACGGCTGCACTGCTTTGTGCAGGAACACACATTGTGCAAGTCACTGATGCTACTGGTTGTACTTCGTCCGCCTCTCTAGTGATTGATGAGCCTGCCAATTTGGTGGCTAATGGTACTGTACTTTCTGATCCAAACTGTAACGGATCATGTGATGGAGTAGCAACTGTTGCTGTAACTGGGGGAACAGCGCCGTATAACTATCAATGGGATGATCCTTTGCTGCAGACTGGAATTAATGCGACCGGACTTTGCGCGGGCTCATTTTCTGTGGTGGTAACTGATGCTAACGGATGTGGAGCGATAGGAACAGTTACATTAGTCGAACCACTGGCACTTTCTCTGAGTATTTCGACAGTTGACCCCGGATGTAATGGCGGATGTAATGGAACTTCTTTGGTAATCGCTTCAGGCGGGGTAACTCCTTATTCCTACACTTGGTCGAACGGAGACAACACCGCTCAAGCTGATAGCTTATGTGCAAACACATATGTAATAACCGTAACAGATGCGAATGGTTGTGCAGCAATCGCTACTGCGACCATTGGTAATCCACCGGTGCTAGCGGCTTCAATCCTGACAACTCAGGATGTTGCCTGTAATGGTGGATGCGATGGATTTGCAACCGTAACGCAATCAGGTGGAACCCCTCCCTATAGCTATAGTTGGAGTGATGGGCAACTCACCGCAACAGCAACATTCCTATGCCTGGGCACTTACGGAGTTACCATCACTGATGCCAATGGATGCACCGATACCACGTCTGCAACAATCAATCAGCCTACTACTTTATTACTGAGCATTTCAAAGACCAATGTACTGTGTAATGGAGATTGTAATGGAACGGCTACCACGAGTGTGGCGGGCGGTGTGCCTCCATTTACATACCAGTGGGATGACCCACTGTTCCAGACAACGGCAACGGCCGACAGCTTATGTGATGGTGTTTGGAATGTGACGGTTACAGATACCAGTGGATGTAGTGCATCAGCATTCGTGTTGATCACCGAGCCCAACGCTTTGAGCATTATTGTTGCCTCTGTAGATTCTACGACGTGTGGACTCCAAAACGGTGGAGCTTGTGTGAATATTGCAGGTGGACAGTTCCCGTACTATGTGGAATGGTCTGATCCGTTATCAACAGTAGGTACTTGTGTGAATAATGTATTTGCTGGTGTTTACAAAGTGTACGTCCTGGATAATAATGGATGCTTTGATTCGCTTCTCGTTCCAATCAACGATAGATTGGCAGCAACTATAGACAGCATAACCACTACAGATGATAACTGCTATGGCGATTCTATTGGTTCGGCTACCGTCGACTCAGTCTCTGGCAATGTAGGTGCCGTTACCTACTATTGGATTGATTTCAATGGAGATACAATCGCAAGTGGTGTAGGCACCAACACGGTTGCCGGGCTTGCAGGTGGAACGTATAGTGTTACAATTGAGGACGGAGTAACTGGCTGTCTGACCACGGAAATTGTAGTTATTAACCAGCCTGCACCACTGAATACGGCAATATTCCCTACCAACATTGTAGATGTGTCGTGCAATGGGCTTTGCGACGGCAGCCTCACGGTGAATGTCTCTGGAGGAACCGGCGCATATACCTATTCCTGGTTGCCCACGAGTTCAGATGTTACACCGATGGCTGATTCACTGTGTGGTGGACAACACATTGTATTTGTTTCCGACGCAGATGGATGTGTCGACTCAAGTTTAGCTACTATCATAGATCCACCAGCCATCAGCGTTGTTCCGACCGTGACCGATGTGAGTTGCTTTGGTGCCAATGATGGAATTATTGACCTGGTACCTACTCCAACAGGAGGTACACCACCGTACGCTTATGTATGGTTCCCGTCGGGAATTGCAGGGAATGTTCAAACGGCTACGAATCTGTCAGCCGGAACAGATACTGTAGTTACCACTGATTTAAGGGGCTGTAGTGATACGACTGTGATCACAGTTAATGAGCCGGCGGAACTAATTATAGATACCACAACTACCGTTGCAGATTTCTGCGGTACCCAGCAAGGCCAGGCAATAGTGACTCCAGCTGGAGGCACTCCTGCTTACTCATACACTTGGGGTACTACTCCAGTTCAGGTGGACTCAACGGCCACGGGACTTCTTGCAGGAGCTTACAATATAACAGTGTCAGATGCAAATGCCTGTACTGCAGTCGGTTTGGTAACAGTACCTGGGACTCCCGGTCCAGTGATCGACTCGGCTATTGTGAACAATGTTGGATGCGCTGGTGACTCCACTGGGTGGGCAACTGCTCTTGTAAGTAGCGGTACATTACCATTTACCTATTCGTGGGATGACCCTCAATTGCAAACCACCCAAACTGCAACGGGATTGCCCGCAGGGCAATATATATGTACGGTTACAGATGCAAATGGATGTCCGGACATTGCCATAATCACGATTTCAGAGCCTTCTCCGATCGTAGTGTTGATGTTCCAGGATGATCTGCTGATCTGCTACGGTGACTCCACGCAGATATCGGTTGTGATCCTGGGAGGTGTAGATCCGATAGTAAGAAGCTGGGATCAGGGATTGCCTGATTCTTCAGTACATATTGTTGCACCAGCTACGACCACTACATATACTGTCAGTATTTCCGATGCCAATAACTGTACAGGTTCAGGTAGTGTTACAGTTACTGTCAACCCTCCCCTCTCGATCACAACAAGTGGTATTACTGAAATATGTGTTGGTCAAACTGCGACCCTGACGGCATATCCCAGTTCAGGAAATGGAGGTCCGTACACAGTAATATGGGACGATGGTGTAACGACCACAACCGATAATGTAATTGCAGGAGATTCATCTGTAATTCAGGTTACCCCTGCTTCCAACACAAATTATACAGTGGTTGTCAGTGATGGATGCTCACTCAACGACACAGCAACAGCATACGTAGCAATTTCAGCATTGCCTGATGCAAATTTCTATGCGGTTAGCACGACTGGATGTGACATCACTTTCATTGACACATCTAAGGGATATACTTCTTTGAGTCCGCAGCCCAGTCAGTCACTTATTTCTCTTTGGGAATGGGATTTTGGTGACGGTACGGTAATTGGTCCAGATACAGGCATTATTACGGGGTCGCCGAATACAAGTGGCACCTACGTAAATCCAACGCACAATTATGCGAGTCCTGGAGTGTACACGGTTACGGTCACAGTTACAGATGTTAAAGGATGCATCAACACGTTGACACTGACCAATTATATAACGGTGGCACCACCAGTTGCAAGCTTTAGTACCGATCCTTTGACAATATTAAAGAATCAGCTGATTCAATTTACAGATCTCTCAACGGGCAACCTGGTAGGATGGAGCTGGAACTTCGGAGATACAAGTGCTGTGTCGACTACACAAAATCCAACGCATACCTATACCGACACGGGATCATATGTGGTGATCCTTGCGGTGATTGATGCCGATGGATGTGTAGACACCGTTTTGGTAACCATTTCAGTAAGTGAAGAGCCAATGCTCTTCGTTCCTAACATTTTTGAACCGAATTCTACTAATCCCAATAAAGCGATCGTCTTGTATGTAAGTGGAATTGGTATCAAATCGCTGAACTTCATCATCTATGACAGATGGGGGGAGAAGATTTTTGAAAACACGAGTGCTTCCATACGTGCCAGAGATGATGGAAAAGGATATTGGTATGGTGATGGCTGGGATGGGACCAAGAACGGCGCGGAATTGTCAGCACAGGTATTTGTTTATTATCTGGAGTTTGAGTTGGAAGATGGGACTGCTGGCATTAAAAAGGGAAATATTACCCTGATTAAGTAGCGATTGCTTCATCTTTATCTCTGATGAGCAGCATAACCTGATTTTGGATCGTCCAGGCCGCAAATGAGGGCATTGGGCACATTACCCTTCTACAGTAAATAGTTGCACCCAATCTGGAAATAACCGGTTTGTTTTGGCAAGTTTTTGCGTTAGTAACTTTTGATTTGACCAAGGTCATAGATTTTATTATTCCGTAATTTTGTGCCTATATTCCTCGAATGATGAGAAAGTTTCTCGCCTTCTTTATTAGTCTTTCTATTGCACTTGTAGCCTGCACGCCCAAGTCTGCGGAAACAGGAGAGACACGCACGGTGTTCAGATACAATGAAGCAGCCGGCATCGCCTCTTTAGATCCAATATTTGCCAGTAAAGTCGAGAATATTTGGGCAGTGAATCAGCTCTACAATGGTCTGATACAGATGGACGACGAGCTTCAGATACAACCATGCATCGCGAAATCATGGGATATTTCAGAAGATGGACTTACCTATTCCTTTCACCTAAGAACTGACGTATACTTCCACGACGATGAGGTATTTGAAGGTGGTAAGGGGAGGAAAGTGGTAGCTTCCGATTTTGTTCATAGCCTTTTTAGAATATTAAATCCAGATGAAAGTTCTCCTGGACTGTGGATCTTCAACAATATTGACAGGACAGCTGGAAAGGGATTTGAGGCGTTGAACGACAGCACCCTTGAGATTCATTTACTTCATCCCTTCCCTCCTTTTCTTGGACTCCTGACCATGCAATACTGCTCAGTGGTTCCCTTTGAGGCCACGGAAAAATATGGCAGAGATTTCAGGAGCCATCCGGTGGGAACAGGCCCGTTTAAATTCAAAATTTGGAAGGAAGGCGCTAAGCTTGTGTTTATTAAGAATGACAACTACTTTGAAAAGGATGATGATGGCAATTCCTTGCCATATCTGGACGCAGTTACCGTGAGCTTCCTAAGTGAAAAGCAAGTTGTGTTCCTCGAATTCAGTAAGGGTACTTTAGATATGGTCTCGGGCCTCGATCAAATGCCCAAGGATGAAGTGTTGTTGCACACTGGAGCACTTAATCCTCTGTACAAGGGTAAATTCAGATTAGAGACCTTACCATACCTGAAGACTGACTATCTGGGAATTTTGGTGGATCCCAATTCAGACCTGGTAAAGAACAGTCCTCTTAAGCTGAAGGCGGTGAGGCAGGCCATTAATTACGGGATTGATAGGCAGCAAATGATCACGTATTTGCGAAATAATATTGGTGCTCCTGCCAACTCAGGTATAGTACCTCGGGGAATGCCTTCTTTTGATGCCAAAAAAGTTAAAGGGTACACTTATAATCCAGATAGAGCAACTGCACTCTTGAATGCTGCAGGGTTCAACGGGAACAATGAGTTGCCGGAGATTACCATCACTACTTCGAAGAACTACCGAGAGATGTGTGAATTCATGCAGCATCAGCTGGGTGAAATTGGAATTAAGATTAAAATTGATGTGCAGCAGGCGATCAACCTAAGTGAGCTAATCGCCACGGCAAGGGTTAATCTATTCAGAAAGAACTGGCTGGCGGACTATCCGGATGCGGAAAACTTCCTGGCCCTATTTTACAGCAGGAATTTCTCACCAGTTGGCCCCAACTACACGCATTTTTCCAGTGAGGAATATGACGAACTTTACGAAAAAGCACAACTGGAGGTGAACGATACCATCCGGTTCAAGTACTACCAACAAATGGATCAGATTATCATTGAAGAGGCTCCTATTGTCCCCCTCTACTACGATGACGTGATTCGGCTGGTGCACAACAACATTTCTGGATTGAGCACAAACCCCATGAACCTACTCACCTTAAAAAGGGTAAAGAAGGAGAACAATCCACGCGTGCTGGAGGATTAAAACCATGATTTTGTTACCAGCAGAAAATTAGTTATTTTCTAGGGATGGATCTAGGTTGAACGCTGTATCGAAGTAGGTTTCCGCAAGTTCATTTTCGCCCATATTTGCGCAGGTAATAGCGAGGTTTAGGTACAATTTCGCTGACCTGGGATTGTACTGAATCCCCTCTAGCAATACTTCCTTGGCTTTACTGAGATCACCCTTCATCCCATAAGCTATTCCAAGGTTCTCATACAGATCCACCCGGTGATAGCTGGAGTGTCTCAAATTTGAGAAATAGGCAATGGCCTGATCCAGGTCATGCTTTCTCCTACCATACAACAGTCCCAGATTCAGATTGGCTTTGATGTGCTGAGGCTGTATCAGTAACACGTTCTTGTAAGAAATCGCAGCCGCGTCATAATCTTCTGCTTTCTCATGCGCGACTGCTAAATTGTAATGCGCGTGATGAAACCGTGGATTGATCTTTGCTGATTGAGAAATCTCCGCAATTGCCTTTTGCAAAGTCGCCCTGTCCCTGCTCTTATTAAACTTGGTAATGAGCTCAATCCCGTAGTATAGATGTATTCGGGCGCTTTTAGGGACTGTAGCAACGTCTGTTTCATATAGCGTATAGTTACTCTCCCAGGCCTTATTCCGTTCTACCGTTCCATATGAGGCCAATCCCAACACTGCAAGCAATGGTATCGCCATAACCTTTTTAAGTGCGTGCCTACCGTCTTTTACTACATGAACATAAGGATATACCAGTACGACCACATACTCCCAGTGATGGAATATAAACAAAGCGCTCCGCCATAGACGTACCTACATTAAAAAACACATTGGAGACTACGGAAAACGAAGCGAAGAAAATGAGTATACCCAAGGCCAGCAATGGCTGTCTTTTGATCTTCCGTATGGGCAACACGACCATGGCTATTGCCAAGAGCAAAGAACCTATCACCTTTAAATTGCCCCACGCCATCAGGGGAATTTGGTTGAAAGAGTAGTCAGACGAAAGAGGATGTGGAAACAATAATAGAGAGAGGTACTTCCCCAGGGTATATGTAATTGTCGCGTACTTCTCAGAAAGAGTCGCATTCAGATAAGGGTCATCCATTATATCATCAGTCACGCGATCACCTACCATTCCAGCATAGGCAGCTCTCATCCACAAGTATATTCCTGCAACCACCAGATAAGGCAACATCCCAAATATGATAGCCCTGGGGGTTTTGCGCTGAAACAAATACCAGGTTAGTGGCATAATGGCTAAAAAGGTGATCGCATTTTCTTTGGAGAGCAAAGCGAGGAAGTATACCAGTGGAGCCACAAGCAGAACAACTACGGGTTGAGACCTAAGACTGAGAATCAGGGTTAAGAGTAGAAAAAGCAAAGCCATTATTTCATCCCTACTCTTGATATTGGCTACAACTTCTGTATGAATTGGATGAACAATAAATAACAGAGCCACTAATAAGGGAATCAAATTCCCATTGTCAGCCGGCAGTACCCTCATCAAAAAGATAAAGATCAACAAACCCGTAATGGCAAACAGGACTATATTGCCAAGGTGTCCGACAAACGGACTAGAACCGAATAACTCATTTTCTACCGCAAATGTGACAATGGAAAGTGGGCGATATCTGCCTCCCGATAGTTCCAGAGCTTCCCCATAGGCACCTACAAATGCGTCATGAGTCATGATGTCCTTTATGCCTGCGAAACCTTTTTTTGTGAAATTATTGCCTGTTATAACAATATGATCATCAAGAGCGTAATCATGGGTCAGTGTATTACCATATAGGGCAAATACGACCACCACCAGAAAAATGCCTTGTTTGACGGGAAGACTGAGATTCATAATTCCAATGTACAAGAAAGTGGATAGTGATCCGAATAATCGATATCTCCCCTGGTATTAAAATCCAGGAGGTGTATCCGCTCATCGCATAGAATATAGTCTATTCGAAAGAGCGGAACCACTCCGGCGTAAGAGTTTCCAAATCCATTGCCCGCTTCCATAAAGGCATCCAGTCTTTGATCTGAGAGCTGCTGGTACGCATAAGATACCGGAGTGTCATTTATATCCCCGCATATAACAACGGGATAGGGACTGCTCGATGCATGTTCAGCTACTGCACTGGCTTGCTCCGCTCTATTTATATATGCGTCACGCAGCAGCCTGACCATACTGGCCACTATATCTCTAAAAGGAACGTCCTCCCTTCGTGCTTTTTCAATTTGTTGCGATTTACCCAACGGTCCTGAGGAGTCTCTGCTGCCTTCCCGCTGCGCTACCGCTTGTAAGAAATCATACTCCTCATACCCAAAATGTACAGACCCCAGATGCGCATTGTATACTCTTACCGTATCCTTGCCAACTACAATATCAGAGAATATGCAAATATTGTTAGTCTTTTGGCTGAAGCTGACGCTCCCTTTATTTACAATGGGATACTTAGAGAATGTAGCTATGCCCCAATGACTTCTTCCAATAGAATTTGAATATTCGATGTGGTGGTACCCCGATCCTTGAATTTCCACAATATGGCTTACCCCAGTAAAATCACCCCGGTCATTGGAGTAGTATTCTTGAAAACACATGATATCCGCATCTTCATCAGCCAGAAATTTATAGATATTATCCCTGGTCACTTCGTTTTCAGCATTTTTCCAATTGTAGAGATCGAACAGCCGTACATTGAATGACAGAATATCGATGCTAACGCCTTCTTCTGACTGTGCAGGATCGCTCCCTGAGTTAATTTGCAGATACCGAACGGCGTATGGCATTCCGAGCAAAATCACCACTAGAGAAACCCATTTACGCTTCTTCCGCTTGACAATCCAATACAGCAATAAGAGTCCATTGCCAATCAGTAAGAAAGGAAAAACAAGGCCGCAAAGGGCTATGGGCCAGAATATTCTAGGATCAATAAAAGGGGATATATATGACAAGAGCAAGAGAACAATTGACACATAATTGAGGATGATCAATATTCTCTTCATAGGATATCAAGCAAGGCTATATGCCATTATAGCTACTCCTTCTTGCCAAACTTAAACAGTACTGCCTTTTCCTCCTTGGATAAACTCTCGTAACCTGACTTGGAAATCTTATCTAATATCTCATCCATCTGCTGCTGGTTTACCTTTTTTTCGTAGTTGTATTCTTCATCAGTCTTGTGTCTCCTCCTGGAGGAATGACTCACTTTCAAATGGCTCCCAGACTTCATGAAATACCCATTGACCCTCTTGATAAAACTATTGAACCCCTTGGAAAGGTCCGTTCCTTTGAGATATTGCCGGGCGAAGTAGAAGCCGTAAATCGCACCTCCTAAATGAGCAAGGTGTCCTCCTGGATTACTCGATTTTATACTGATAATATCCAGCACTACCAAAAAGGCAGCAAAGTACTTCAATTTAACCTCGATTCCAGTGAAAAACAACCTCACCGTAAAGTTGGGTATATAGGTGGTAACCGCAATCAGTACCGCAACTACTCCGGCGGACGCACCGCCTAAGATTGCCTCAGATACTCCCTGGGAAAATATTGGAAAGATATTGTATGATAACATATACAACACATAACCCGCCAGGCCTCCATACACATAGGTTGCCAGGACTCGAGAAGCTCCAAGATATTCTCTGAATATACGTCCACTGAAAAACAACACTAGCATATTCATAAACAAATGCCAGAAACTCGCATGAATGAACATGTATGTGATAAGGGTCCAGGGTTTTAAGATGAGATTACCTAAGTCGGCCGGTACACCTAACCAGTACCAATGGAGAGGCACAGGTGCTCCCAGAAATACCACGACATTCCTAATTTGAAAAAGCCACAGAATTACATAGATGATCTGCACAGCTACAAACACAGCTGCATTGAAGAGTATCAAGCGAATCAGTACATCATTCTGCTTGAAAACCGCTTTTATTTCATCGGATACTCCTGCCATTATTTAGAAAAAACGATTTGACCCCCTGGCCCAATACTTAATGATAAGAAATCCAAACAGTGCACCTCCGAGATGCGCAAAGTGAGCAATATTATCCCAGGAAAAATTATTCATCCCCAGATACAGTTCGCCAATCATTAGCAAGGGAATAAAATATTTTGCCTTAACAGGTACCGGGAAAAACAACAGCATCAACTCCACGTTGGGAAATAACATTCCGAACCCGATGAGCAATCCATAAATTGCCCCTGAGGCACCCACTACGTAACCATTGTATATTCCATTTAACTTTCCTAAATCACGATCAACGTAGTTTCTGCCCGTCAAAATCAGCTCTCTTCCTTCACTTCTAATTAGCTCCATATATCGAGAATGGTGTTCCATCTCAATATTGGACCAAGCTTGTTGCAACTCATACCAGTTAACTCCTGTGTGCAGCAAGGAAGCACCAAGTCCGGTGAGAAGGAAATAAATAAGAAACCGCTTAGAGCCCCAGATTCTCTCCAGTTGAGAACCGAACATCCAGAGGGCGAACATGTTGAACGCCAGATGAGCCCAACCTCCGTGGGAAAACATGCTGGTAAGTATTTGAAATGGCCTAAAATGTTCAGATCCGGGGTAATAGAGGCCGAATGTGCTATTCAAATCCTGATGAGAAATCTTTGCAAAAGCAATAGAAGCCACAAAGAACAAGATATTGATGATCAATAAATTCTTGACCACCGTTGGTGTAAGGTTGAATTGTCTCGGTAAATAATCTTGAACAGCCATTGGTCTTCTATCTCCTATTTGCCAAATTTTGCATTCAGCTCCTCGTTTGTCAAAGTAGTAATAGTAGGATTCCCATTGGGTGTGTAATAGGGCATGCTACACGCGAACAACTCATCGATCATCACGGTCATTTCTTCTTCCTGAAGTACACGTCCAGCTTTAACACAAAGGCTCTTTGCCATAGATCTAGCCAGGTTATCTTGCCTCTCCAGCTTTAAATCAATGACATTGTCTTTATACATTTCCAATATTCGTTCGAGTAAAACTTCTGCGTCCTTTTCCACTGAATCCGCCGGTACCCCTTCTATTACCACAGTATTCTTCCCAAATTCCCGAATTTCAAATCCAAGCGTATTCAACTCATCTTTCATCTCCTTCACCAGCTCAAAATCTCCGGGGTTCATGGCAATGGTTTTTGAAAACAAACTCTTCTGAACAGCTGCCTTAGAACTTTTCAACGCGAGCAGATACCGCTCATAGAGCATCCTTTCACTGGCATTTTGTTGGTCTATTATGATTAAACCCGATTTGATCTGGCATATTATGAACCTTCTATGAATTTGAATCGGGCGTCTGGCCTGACCTCTCTGATCATCATTTTCGTCGAGCTCCAGCTGGGATTGATTTACATCAGATTCCAAGTTTTGCCTTGCTACTGCACCTCCTGGTCTATACAACTCTTCCCAGTTCTCAACTGAAGGTTTAGATTGTGAGGATGTATCCGTCCATGTTGCCCCCTGGTTGAAAGGGTTATACGTAGGATCCACTTTAACCTCCGGCATGTTGATTGCTTCTCCTTTACCCAAAGGTGGAATTTCAAATCCGGTCTCTCGTTCAAAGTCAAGCATTGGAGCAATGTTATGCGCTCCCAGGGCCTTTTTAACCGCAGCCATGAGAATTGCATAAATTGTTCTGTCATTTTCAAATTTCACCTCTGTTTTGGTAGGGTGAATGTTGATGTCTATGGTCTTAGGATTCAGCTCTAGAAAAATGAAATAGGAAGGAATGTTCTCCTTGGATATCAGATACTGAAAGGCATTTTGAATGGCGTGGTGGAGATATCCATTCTTGATAAACCGCTTATTCACAAAGAAGAACTGTTCACCCCTGGTCTTTCGAGCAAATTCAGGCTTCGAAACAAATCCTGAAATATTTACTACAGAAGCGTCTTCCTCTACTGGGACCAATTTCTGGTTATAGTTCCTGCCAAACACACCAACGACCCTCTGGCGCAAGCTTCCCTTTGTCAAGTGAAATACCTCATTATCGTTGTTGAACAGAGAAAAAGCTATGTTGGGAAAGGCGAGCGCCACCCTCTGGAACTCATCAATAATATGCTTCGTCTCTACCGGATCAGATTTCAGAAAATTTCGCCTGGCTGGAACATTGTAAAATAAGTTTTTGACGGCGATAGATGTACCATCATTGCAACCACATGGTTCATTGCTGACAATGTCACTTCCTTCAATATTGATCTGCGTGCCAAGGTCATCTTCTTGCCGCTTGGTCTTTATTTCAACGTGGGCAATAGCCGCTATCGAGGCCAGAGCTTCCCCCCTAAACCCCATTGTTCGGATATTGAAGAGGTCTTCGGTCTTTTGAATCTTAGAAGTCGCATGGCGCATCAAGCACTTTTCTGCATCGGATTTAGACATCCCGCAGCCATTATCAATTACATGAAGTAGCGTTTTGCCAGCGTCTTTTACAATCACCTTGACAGAAGTAGCGCCAGCGTCAACTGCATTTTCAAGCAATTCCTTGATAGCTGATGCGGGCCGTTGAATAACTTCACCAGCGGCAATCTGGTTTGCTACACGTTCAGGAAGCACATGAATAATATCGGGCATCTTGATCTAATAGGTAATAATGTATGCCGCCAGGGCAGATAAGAGAAAAACCAATATAAGGATCGTAAGGTTAGCCTTCATTGATGCTCTTGAAGACTTGGGTTTAAATTTAATGCGTGCACTCCCGGTATTGTTGCTACCTGCTGCTCTTTCCTTATCGCGCTTCTCTTTCTCCTCATCATAGTAGATCGGTTTGTAATCAAAGCGTTGAGGCTTTGTGGTACGAAAAAGCGATGGAAATCCAGGAAGCAACATATTTTACTTTGCGATTGTCATTACAGAATTCGTGCCGGGTCAAGAACAAGACAAAATGGCATCAACACCTCCGTCTTGCCAAGATCAGGATTTATCCCAATAGGTCAAGGATATAAAGGTCGGAATTTTACTCCAAATATTACTATAGTTAAATAATGGATTATTCGCCTTCTGCGTGTGATTCGTACGGAGCAGTGTCTCTGCCATATCAGTTATAAAGCCCCTCCTGGCTAATTACTTCCTTAAGAGCCATCATGCAGCGATATATTCAGGCGTGTTCTCACCTAATCTTAAATCAACCGTGGGTTATTTAGAGGCAACAATCCGAAAACCTATGGTGTTGTCGCTGATTACGGGCTTGAAGTAGTTGCTGCGGTATGCACTCCGGCAGCGTATCACATTAATGAACCAACTACCCCCACGGAACACGAATATCTCCCCAGATGATGGGCCAGCAGGGTTGGTTTGGGGCTCCGCTGGATAATCGCCATACCAATCGCTGCACCATTCCCAAACATTGCCGTGCATATCGTACAAACCCCAGGCATTGGGGACTAAACTGCCCACCGGTAGTGTTTGCTCTCGATACTCCCCTTTTGCATGGTCCTTGTATGGAAAATTGCCGTTGTAATTTGCCTGCTTTGTAGTGAGATTATTTCCGGTGTTAAATGGTGTTGTGGTACCTGCCCGGCAGGCGTACTCCCATTCCGCTTCCGTAGGTAAACGGCAACCCATCCACTGGGCAAAAGCAGTAGCATCCGACCAGGATACATTAATCACCGGCTGCTTTCCACGTCCCCAACCTTCGTCTTTAGGATTTTGTCTGCCCGTCGCTTTGCAAAAGGCATCGTACTGTTCAAAGGTAACTGCGTATTTGCTCATCTTAAAAGCACTGAGCCGTACTTCATGTTGCACTTCATCGTCTCTTCTTCCGACTTCTCGATTTGGGCTGCCCATCGTGAACGTTCCGCTGGGGATGGATATCCAATCGACTGCCACCCCGTTTTTTTCTGTTTTTTCATCTCCGCCTCCAATGTTTTCATCTTCGTCACCGCGGATTCTGCATAAGAACCACTCTACAACATTGACTCCTAAAATTGCAATCCTTCTCTTCATATCTTTGGTCTATTGACTTCTTGTTTCATAATGAATTGGCTAAGGCCGATGTTCCTATTTCATTCGCAAATTATTTATACGCTATTTTACTCACAGAAGTTAGGTTCATTACTACAAAACAATTCCCTCCAGAGGTTTTGACCATTTTGTGGGACATACAGGATTCGAACCTGTGGCCTCTTGCCTGTCAAGCAAGCGCTCTAAACCAACTGAGCTAATATCCCTTCTTAAAATACTTCTTGTAGATATAGTTAGAAGATTGTAGTATTATCCAAAGCACAAGGACCAGATATCGCCAGCTGCTGTTTGAATATGCCACCAAAACTCCTGGTTGAATACGCTTTGCGTAGTTTACACTATTTGAAATATCCAAATTGCGTTCTTGTAATTCAAGGTTCTCCTCCTGCAATTCCTTCCTTGCAGCACCGAGTTTCACCTTCTTCCTCTTCAACTCCACAAACAGCTTGTGATTCTCCGCCTTCAGATGTTTTATGGTATCCTCCTGCTTACCTGTTCGATGAAAGAAATACGACTGGTAAAAATAGGAAAAATGCTATTCTCATCAATGACTAATATTACGCTTACTAATTCAAGGATCGTAACACTCTTTTGAGAATGGAATTGCTACAATGACACCCCTTGCATCATGATGGCGGCCAGGATAGCTCCAAATGTTCCAATGGCGTAACCCAAAACTGCCAAAAGTACTCCCACAGGAGCCAAGACAGGACTAAACGCACTTGCCACTATCGGTGCCGAAGCAGCACCTCCTATATTGGCCTGTGATCCAATGGCTACAAAAAAGAATGGTGCTCTAATAATCTTAGCTACAAGAAGCAGCAAACAAATATGGATAACCATCCAGACGAGCCCGATGACGATGAGGTATTTGAAGACCTCCCAATCACGAATCAATTCAGCTATATTCATTTTCATACCGATGGTCGCAACCAGGATGTAAAGGAATACACTTCCGATCTTTGAAGCTCCAGCACCTTCATACTCCCGTGCCTTAGTAAATGACATAAGTACTCCAAAAGTAGTTGCACAAACAACCAACCAGAAAAACCCCGACCCAAATGAAGTAATGTACTGCACCCAGGAATCAGGGTTCGCAACCAATGTTTCTGTAATAGCTCCACTTATTACAGGAGATATAATATCTGATAACAGGTGAGACAATCCCACAGTACCTAAGCCTATGGCGGCGATAATGAACAGATCAGACGTGGTGGCTGTTCGCGTAATTTTTTTGGAGTAAGATTCCATTTTAGTCTTCAACGATTCAATAGCCGAACTGTCTGCTTTTAGCTTGATATCGAGTTGGTCACTAATACCGGCTCCATATAATAAGAAGGCCATCCACAGATTTGCCACAAATACATCCACCACGATCATGGCCGAGAAGAGTTTGTCCGAGCATTCGAATATTTCTTTCATTGCGGTCTGGTTGGCACCGCCTCCAATCCAGCTGCCGGCAACTGTGGCCAATCCAGGCCAGATCGCCTCTCCACTAGAGGTGTAGAAAACTTCAGGAACCACATAAGCAACCAGCCATAAAGCCAATGGAGCACCTACTATTATTCCGATTGTGGCTGTAAAAAACATGATCAACGCCTTGGGGCCCAAGCCAATAATGCCTTTCAGATCGATATTGAGGCTCAACAGCACCAGGCTGGCCGGCAACAAAAACCTGGATGCTACATAGTATAAATCGGAACTGTTGTGAAATTTCTTGAGTTCGCTAACCGCTATGCCATTTTGTTCCGCAATTCGGACAACTTCATCCTGCCTCATATCCTGTGGCACCTCTATCCCGCTGGACTTGAAGAACTCAGCAACATCAGCTAGCGTGTACCACTCAGGTGCAATAATGCCAAGTGATGTGCAAATCGCTGGTAGGAAATAGCAAAGCAGCAAAGAAGGAACGTATTTATAGAACTTTTTCAAATACGGCCTATCGCTTTCGGAGGTCTTGAAAACAAAGGCAAGGATAACAATCAGTATACCAAGAATGATCGCGTCATTTGTAATAAGAGGAGAGGTCATAAGGAGAGAATGAATAAAGGGTATTTATTGCGTCGGGGAGTTAACGGCCCGCTCGGACTTAAAGGATTTCATAAAGGCCTCCCAATTGGAAGTCTTATAAACATCTTCGTTAATGAATTTGAGCATGGGTTCAAACTGGACGGGCTTTTGAAATCCCTGTACCCCTGTAATCAAATTCAGGTCTTGATCTATAAATACAACTGTTGGATAGGCAATTCGTCCATTTACAGGAGCGATGGCCTGCGTGAACTGGTGCGTTCCATTGCGGCCGCGTTTGTCCTTTACATAGCCGGGATTCTTGAATACCGTTGACTTGAACGTACAGGAATCAGGCCCTTCAGCATTGAACTTTACTGCGTAGTAATGCTTGTTGATATAATCAGCTATCCACTTATCGTTAAAGGTGTATTTGACCATCATCTTACAGGGACCGCACCATTTTGTATATACGTCCACCATGATCTTGCGTGGTTCTTGTTTGTTGAGCTCCTGGGCCTCATCAATCGTAACCCAGTTTACCTGGGCAAAGGAACTCATAGCAATCAGAACTAACACCGACGTAAGTATTGCGCGAATATTTTTTATGCTCATTGATTTATGGGTTGTCCAGTTGAGTTTTTTGCTTTTTGTTGCCCACTTTGCTTCATCACCGCCTCCTTGTACTTGAGATATTCGTTGGAGCCATAAAACGCTAATATACCCGCCATGACCAGTTCACCCTTGTAACCCTTATGGATCACCAGCCTGTTGGTATTCTCGTCCATTACTACAAACGAAGGATAAAACAGTTGATTGTCCAAAATTGAAGCAGCCAGCTGGTGCACTCCTCTTCTGCCTCTTACCAGAGTGGGATTTGGGTTGATAAATGTATGCTCGTCATGTGTTATTGGATCTGGTTGCTCAGCATTTAGTTTAACCGGATAGTAATACTTGTTCATGGCCTGAATTACCGAAGGTTTTTTAAAGGTATTGGCATCCATTTTCTTGCAGGGCCCACACCAGGTAGTATAAACATCTAAAAATATTTTCTTTGGAGGATGGTTGGCCTTTTTGTCTTTCAGGTAGAACTCTCTGGCTGCCTTTTGAGCTTCAATTGCCTCACTCCATGTCATCCAGTTTATTTTGGGAGTAGCTGCATCCTGAGCACTCACTAAAGAGGTGGTAACAAGACAGACGTTTAGAAAAGCAGATTTGAGCATTGTATTCCTCTATGAGCTAATCAAAAATACAAAAATCGATCCAAATCAGGCAGATACGACTTACTAAAAGTCATGCTGCCCGCTTAGTGAATTCCGTGTGTAAGCTTCTTAAGTGGGAAGCTTAACAAGAAGAACACCAGTCCTGCTCCAACTGGAATATACACGAGAATTTCAAAGAAATCAGACATTGTAGATTCCTCAGCAAGCTTTTCCATATAACCCGAGAATTGCCCAGCTATCATATTGCCCATTGCCGAAGCAAAGAACCATATTCCAAACATTAGACCCACCAATCTTTTAGGAGATAGTTTGCTCACATAAGACAAACCTACAGGAGAAAGAGAAAGCTCTCCCATAGTGTGCAAAAGATAAGCAAGTACCAGGAAGATCATACTTACTTTTACCGCACCATCTGCCCCCACTATTCCTGCGGTAGCATTAACCAAGGGAACAAATCCAATACCCAACAGAACCAGTCCAATCGAGAATTTCTGAGGGCCTGTAGGATTGAACCTGGTATCTGCCAGCCTCCTCCATACCCAGGAAAACAATGGTGCCAGGGTAAAGATAAAAAGTGCATTCAAGCTCTGAAACCAGGTCGCCGGTACTTCCAGGTTTTCAGCCCTAAACTGGTCATACACCATCCAGCTCAGCATACCTGTTAGTATGGCTATACTGAGTCCCATAAAAGCAATTCCTAATCTATATTCTTTGCCTAGCTTAGATACAAGCCCCCCAAATAACCAAACCAAAATGGCAACGGGCAGAAAAGATATAATTGCTGAAACCACCTTAAATAGCATAGCACTACTTCCAACCAGATCTCTATCGGTGTAGTCTCTGGCAAAAATATTCATACTACTTCCAGCTTGTTCAAAAGCCGCCCAAAAGAAGATAGAGAAGAATGCCAAAATACCAACCACGATCAACCTATCCCTCTCGACTTTTGTCAAACCCTCTTTTTTGGGAGGTTCTTCCTCAACTGCTGTTTCTTCAATCTGCTTTTCTTGATCCTTTGGTGCTAAACCAATATGTCCAAACATCTTCTGTGACAATTGAAATTGTATCATTCCTATGACCATAAAGACTCCAGCTAGTCCGAATCCCCAGTGCCAACCAACTTTTTCCGCCAGATAACCACAAAGAATAGATCCCAGAAAAGCTCCAACGTTAATCCCCTGGTAAAAGATGGTATATCCAGAGTCTTTTCTCTTACTTCCATCGCCATAGAGCTGCCCAACCATAGAGGATATATTTGGTTTGAAAAAACCGTTGCCTACTATCAACAGTCCAAGCCCAAGATAGAATGCCGGCATAGGATTAAAAGCCAGAGCAAAATGTCCCATTGACATTAGGATGGCTCCCATCGTAATTGCCTTTCTAAATCCAAATACTTTATCAGCGATCATTCCTCCAAAGATCGGTGTGATATACACCAACATTGTATACCAGCCATATAGAGACCCGGCTTCCGTCGTATCCCAACCGAGTCCAGGGTTTTTACCTGTAATCTCTTCCGTCAGATAAAGAACCAACAATGCTCGCATGCCATAATATGAAAATCGTTCCCACATCTCTGTAAAAAAGAGAATGAACAGCCCGATAGGCTGCCCAAACAACTCCGTTGTCATTGCTACTGGCTTATTTTCGACTGAACTTTCCATTTTGTGATTTTATTACCTGCCTACAGCAGGCACTTTGTTATATGTTTATAAATTGCCCATAATAAAGTCTGTCATCTTGGTATAAAGATGGAGTCGCGCATTGCCGCCTCTAATTCCATGCGCTCTGTTCGGGTAGATGAACAAATCAAACTGCTTGTTCGCATCCACCAGGGCATCCACCAATTCCATCGTGTTTTGATAGTGCACATTGTCATCACCAGATCCATGGACCAAGAGGAACTTGCCTTTTAGCTTGTCAACATGATTAACCGGAGAATTATCGTCATAACCATTGGGATTTTCCTGAGGCGTTTGTAAAAACCTTTCGGTATAAATCGTATCATAAAATCTCCAATTCGATACAAGCGCTACGGATATTCCAAGCTTAAAGATCTCAGCGCCTTTTGTCATACAAAGTGCGGTCATATATCCACCGTAGCTCCAACCCCAGATGCCAATTCTATCGGGATCCACAAAGTCAAGACCCTGCAGGTATTTCGCCGCCGCCATTTGATCAATGACCTCCAGGTGCCCAAGATTCTTGTAGGTAGATTTTGAAAATGCCGCTCCTCTTCCCGGGGTACCTCTATTATCAACACAGACCACTATGCATCCCTTTTGAACCAACATCTGGTACCAGAAATAATTATTTCTTCCCCATTTGTCTTTCACGGTTTGTACTCCTGGCCCGCCATATACATGCATCAACACCGGGTATTTCTTGCCTGGATCAAAATCCAGTGGTTTGATAATCCATGCATTCAAAGTGGCGTCCGGAGTTTTGATACTAAAAAACTCCTGTGGTGCTACATGATAATGCGGCAGCTGCTTTTTCAAATCTTTGTTGTCCTCCAACACCCGAATTTCTGTTCCATCAGCTTTGTGCAAGGATACATTGTTGGGCGTATTGGCATCAGTGTGCGTATTGATATAAAACTTAAAGCCCTTACTAAATATGGCATCGTTATATCCGCTCTCAGTGCTGAGTATCGTTTTATTCTCCCCTTGTAAATCGATGGTAAATAGATTCTTAACAATTGGGTTGGCCATCGGCGGGTCCAGCTTAAGGCCGGTTACTTTATAGTCTGCTCCTTCGTAAGAAGTAGCAGTCTTTATCGTTGAATTGTGGTTCTCTGACCCTATGTAGAATATCCGGTTGGCTTGTTCATCATACCCGATATATGACCTCACATCCCATTCACCTGATGTCACCTGCTTGATAAGCTTGCCCTTTAAGGTATAATGGTAAACGTGGTTGTATCCATCTTTGTCACTGCTCCAAATGAAGCTCTTGTTGTCACCAAGGAAGGTAAGATCATCAGTGATATCGATATAGGTATCCCGTTTTTCCGTGAGAATTACCTTGACTTTTTTGGTAACGACATTTGCCAGAAGTAGATCTAAATGGCTCTGATGCCTGTTCATTCGCTGAATTGAGAGTATCTCAGGGTCATTTGTCCACTTGATTCGTGGGATATACTCGAATTCATTGCCCAGATCAATTTCAATATCTTCACCCGAATCCAGGTCGTAAACATGTATGCTCACCTTGGAATTCTCCTCTCCTGCTTTTGGATATTTAAAACGGTATTGAGTTGGGTAGAGCCCTCCGAACATATCCATTGAGAACTCCTTGACATTGCTCTCGTCAAATTTATAATACGCAATTTGGGCGCCATCTGAAGACCAGAAAAATGCCCTTTGGAAGCCAAACTCTTCCTCGTACACCCAGTCCGTAGCGCCATTGATGATGGTATTGAATTTCCCATCGCTCGTTACCCGGGCCTCCTTACCCGACACTGCATCCTTAATGTAGATATCATTCTCGCGAACAAAGGCCACCTTCGAGGCCTTCGGCGAAAAAGTGGCATATCGCTGCTTGGCTCCTTCGCTTAAAAGTGTGAGGGTTTTCGAATTTCTATCCCATATGTAATTGATCTCTTTGGTAGAATACCTATATAGTTTCTCAACGGCTGTTGGCAGCATAATCTTGGTTTCATCATCGCTGAACATATAATCCCTCAGCGAAATTGACTTCCCCGAATTTGCATCAACCAACCACTCAGGGCGCAATAACGTGTCCACGGCCTCGCCAGTTTCATACTTGAACTTTACAATGAATGAATCTTCACCGACTTTCTCACGCGTTGTATAATGAATACCATCATTCATGGACCTTATACCATAAACACCCTTCTGCCTAAAAGTGCCGTTCTTCCAGATGTCCTCCAACGTAATTGGCCGATCCCATTTGGCCTTGCTGTTCCGGCTCGAAGGGCGTATTGGCGGACCTGCAGCGGTTGACTCAAAGAGAAGAGTGCTGATAAGAAACAGGCTCAATATTAGCTTGCCTACAATTGAAGTCCGATTTGGAAATATTATTGTCACCTCTCCGGTATCTGGTTTGAGAATGGGCAAAAGTAATTAAAAATTGCTTTACGGTTTTCAATATCTTTATACCCTAAAAGCAAAGCAGATTTATAAAAAGCGCACAAGATTTGAGCCATAAGATGGAATATGCAAAAATCACAGCAGAACATCTGAATACCTTTGAATCCATTGTTGGAGCTGATAATGTTCTGAGCGATGCAGACGCCATGGAGCAATATTCGCGTGATGAGACCGAAGACCTGGTCTATTCTCCGGAAGTAGTGCTAAAACCACAATCTTCTGAGGAAATAGCAGCGATTCTGACACTGTGCAATAAGGAGCACATACCCGTAACGCCGAGAGGAGCCGGAACAGGCTTGAGTGGAGGTGCGCTGCCGATCTATGGCGGTATCGTCCTCACCACTGAAAAGCTCAATAAAATCATTGAACTCGACGAGAAAAACCTGCAAATCACTGTTGAGCCTGGCGTAATTACCCAGGTACTGCAAGAGGCGGTGGTAGAAAAGGGATTGTTCTACCCTCCGGATCCATCGAGTAAAGGGTCCTGTTTTATCGGTGGGAACATTGCTGAAAATGCGGGAGGGCCCAAGGCTGTTAAATACGGTGTGACCAGCGATTATGTTTTGAACATGGAAGTGGTACTGCCTACCGGGGAGATCATTTGGACCGGTGCAAATGTGTTAAAAAATTCCACAGGGTATAATCTCACCCAATTGATAGTCGGGAGCGAAGGAACACTGGGAGTCGTTACGAAAATTGTACTGCGGCTGATTCCATATCCAGACAGGACCATGCTTATGTTGGTTCCATTTTTCTCTGCAGAGAAAGCCTGCGAAGCCGTATCAGCAGTGTTTAGAGCTGGGATTACACCCTCTGCACTGGAATTCATGGAACGCGATGCAATCGATTGGACCCTGAAGTTCGTTCCCGACATAAGCGTCACTGTCAAGGATGATATCAAAGCCCATCTACTGGTTGAAGTTGACGGAAATTACGAGGAGGTGTTGCTTGCAGAATGTGAGAAGATATCCGAGATCATGGAGAGCTATGAATGCGATGAAATACTGGTTGCTGAATCGGCGCGTGAGCAAGACGAGCTTTGGAGGTTGAGAAGGCTGGTAGCAGAAGCGGTGAAATCAAATTCAGTTTATAAAGAAGAGGATACCGTGGTTCCACGTGCCGAACTTGCCAATTTGTTGAAGGGTGTCAAAGATATCGGAACGCGGTATGGTTTCAAGTCCGTTTGCTACGGGCATGCTGGTGATGGCAACCTTCATGTCAACATTATTAAAGGAGACATGACAGATGAAAAATGGGACAATGACTTACCCAAAGGAATTCGTGAAATATTCGAACTCTGCGTCTCCCTGAAGGGTACTCTATCAGGAGAGCATGGCATAGGTTTGGTTCAGAAGGGCTATATGGACATCGCCTTTAACAAGAAGGAGCTTGAAATCCAGCAAGAAATCAAGCGCCTGTTCGATCCAAATTCTATCCTGAATCCGGGCAAAATATTCACGTGAAATGAATTTATTTTTTTGGACAGGTAGAACCAACACTTTATTGTATTTGACTGTTGGTTTTACTTAACATTCTCCTGAATATTTAGTATTATTACTCTATCATAGCGAAGGTGCAGAACGCGCCTTGCATAAATTGAAGAATATTTTCTTTTAGGTGTAACTTTCGCGTATAGTCAATTGTTCTATTAACAAGCGAATAATTTACTGTCAGTAAGACTTTATGAACTGAATTATGAACCTCATGCCTCCATTTAGTGCATGGCCTTTGTTCATGGTGGGAATTGCATTTACCATCATGCCCTTGGCAGGATATGGTGTGTACTGTACACCAGATACCGATTGCAGTGACGGAGATCAGGTCGAAAACTTTACTTTCAATACGATATCGAACCTCAATAGCGGAGGAAGCAATTGCAACACAAATTCTTATATCAACACGGGACTTACAACGACGGTTACAGTAGGAATCAAATATGCCATTGGAATGCAGGCAGGATCCAACTGGGCCCAGGGATTTGGGGTATGGATAGATTATAACCAGGATGACGATTTTGATGATCTGGACGAGTTTGTTTATGCCTCTCCATCAGCGAGCCTGAATTGGTTCAATGATTCCATCATCATTTCTTCATTCGCTCTACCAGGTGTAACGCGTATGAGGGTGCGCTGTCAGTTCCAACAAACGATAACAGCAGGAGAGTCGTGTACGAACTTCAATTGGGGAGAGACGGAAGATTACAATGTGCTCATTCAGCCGAACACTTCTACACCTGTGGCAAACTTCATGGCTGATACCATCTTCACATGTACAGGTCTCATCGACTTTAGCGACCTCAGCCTATTTGCCCCCACCAGCTGGACCTGGGATTTTGGGGACGGAAACTTTTCCAGTGCTCAGAACCCATCACACACATATGGAGTTGATGGAACCTATAGCGTCAGCCTCTTGGTTTCCAACAGTTTTGGAATTGATTCCATTGCGTTCTCCAATTACATCACGGTAAGCTTAAGCGGACCTATCCCTCCTTCTTGCACACCTGTTACTTTTGGACATTGCTGCCAGATGGGAATTTACAATGTGACTTTTGAGGCGATCAACAACAATTCCACCAATGGCAGCGTGAGTTATGAGGATTTCTCATGTGGATCGGTGGCTAATGTGACCATGAACTCAACCTATGCAATATCGGTAGAAACAGGGCCAACCTTTGAGGAAAATGTTGAAGTGTGGATCGACTATAACAATGATGGCGTGTTCTCAGGTGGGGAACAGGTATTTACGTCGTCACAGGTCGTAGGGGTGCATACCGGTTTTGTGACAATTCCTGGTAATCCAGTGTCATATACCGGTCTTAGAATGCGGGTAGGCTCCGATTGGTGGCAGAATGCTGCGCCTTCGCCTTGCGTGGATGTGCAGTACGGTCAGTTTGAGGATTATTCTGTCATTATTCAGCCAGACACAATTCCTCCAGTAGCTGACCTTATCGCGGATGCAACACTCACCTGTAGTGGTACCGTCAACTTTACAGACCTTTCTTCCCCTGCTGCCACGTCCTGGCTTTGGGACTTTGGTGATGGATTCACCGATACCACGCAAAACCCAACGCATACCTACACCATAGACGGTATATATACGGTAACACTCATTGCCACCAATCAATACGGCAGCGATACGGTGGTGTTCACCAACTATATTCAGGTTAATGTGTCAGGAGGAGGACCCATCTTGCCCTCATGCACACCAGCCTCATTAAACTATTGTTGCGGGTTCGGTATTACACAATTCAGCTTCAACACCATCTCCAGCACCACCCTTGATGGAGCAGCAGGATATGAAGATTTGACCTGCTCCTTTGGAACAAATGTAGTGGAAGGGCAGACCTACAATTTCTTCGCAGACATGAGTAGCTCTGCCCCAGGATTACACAATATCAGGGCCTGGATAGACCATAACAATGACGGCTCATTTGACAATGTTTCAGAGCTTGTTTACGCTGATGACAATGTGGCCACCACCAGTGGAACAATCACTATTGCTTCAGGTGGGGTACTCAATACTGCCCTGCGCATGCGTGTTGCCGCAGATTATGATTTTGAAGCGGCGCCACTCCCTTGCGCAGATCTGGAACGAGGTCAGGCTGAGGATTATGCGATCACTGTATTGGCAAATACCAATCCTCCAATTGCCGGCTTCTCGGCCCAAAGTACTATTAGCTGTGATGGGATTGTATCATTCATTGATGAATCAAATATGGTGCCCACATATTGGCTCTGGGATTTTGGGGACGGGCAGACCAGCAACCTACAAAACCCGGTGTACTCCTACCAGGCCGATGGAGATTATACCGTTACATTGATAGTGGCCAACTCCAACGGTAGCGATACAGTTGAGATTGTAGATTATATAAGTGTGGTTCTTGGAACCGGACCTGTGCCTGCCTCGTGCACTCCAAGCACCCTTCAATATTGTTGCGGTTATGGGATATACAATGTAACGTTGGCAACGATAGCGAATAGCACAGGAGGTGGGGCAGACGGTTATGAGGACTTTAGCTGTACTCAAAAAGCCTATTTGGTGGCCGGGCAGAGTTATGGTTTATCGGTAACAACGGGCGTCAGCAACCCACAAGACACACGGGCCTGGATCGATTTTAACAATGATGGGATACTGGATGACTTAACGGAACGCGTATTTATGGAAGATGATGATTTCAGTCCATCCGCCACAATATCCATCCCGCTTGGCGCCGTTCAGGACACCGCACTTCGCATGAGGATCTCTTCTGACTATTCTGGAAGTGCTCCCACTCCTTGCAGCGATGTTTGGTATGCGCAGGTAGAGGACTATTCTATAGTGATTGGCGTACCTCCTATCTCTGACTTTTCTTCTTCTGACTCTACGTTTTGTGAGAGTACCTGCGTTTCATTTAACGATCTGAGCACCAACAATCCTAATTCGTGGTTGTGGAACTTCCCAGGAGCATCACCCTCCTTTTCAACTGATCAGAATCCTGTTAATATATGCTATGCTAATCCAGGCACTTATAACGTATCCCTTATAGCTACCAATAATTTTGGGGGCAACTTCAACAATATCACTGGAATGATCACTGTGCTGTCATGTCCAACTCCGGTTGCGGATTTTTCTACCAGTGCCAGCACAATTTGTATTGGAGAATGCCTGAACTTCACCGATATTACCACAAATACCCCTGATACATGGGCCTGGTATTTCCCCGGTGCTGATTCAACAAGTTCTTCAGTACAAAATCCGACAGGTATCTGCTATTCGACCCCTGGAACCTATGATGTTACGCTGGTTGTGTCCAACGCAAATGGTACTGACTCAATTACTAAAAGTGGGTTAGTCACTGTGAATCTATGTGTTCCAACTGCTGGATTTACTGCTAGTACAAATTCAGTTTGTGAGACAGCATGTGCAGGCTTTACTGATCAGAGCACAAATAATCCAACGTCCTGGGCGTGGTCATTTCCCGGCGCATCACCTGATACATCAAATGTGCAAAACCCTTTGGGAGTCTGCTATTCCATCCCTGGAACTTATGACGTTACCCTGGTAGTCTCTAACCTAAGCGGAAGCGACACTATCGTGATGACGGACTATATGGCCGTTTTAGCCTGCCCAATTCCTGTGGCTGACTTCGCCCCCAGCGATTCTGAAATATGTTCGGGAGACTGCATCACTTTTACTGACCTCAGCCAAAATGTGGTCAACTGGATCTGGTCATTTGAGAATGGCACCCCCAGCTCTTCATTCATTTCCAATCCTGGGACAATTTGCTTTTCGGGACCTCCGGGCTACTACAATGTCAGGCTTATTGCAATCAATGCCATAGGCTCAGATACAATGAACAGATCAATTTTAATCGACTCTGCTGTTGCAGATATTATGGTTGACGATACACTGTTTCAGAATTTACCGGCTACCTTCAATGATAATAGTGTTTCAGCGGTAGACTGGTATTGGAACTTTGGAGATGGTAATTCAACCGGTTTCCAAAACCCTATCTACACTTATTCCAATATAGGCACGTATACCGTGACGCTCATTATCACCAATGACAACGGATGTGTGGACACTGCCACAAAAGATATTGTTGTTGTTAAATACATCGGGATGGAGAAACTCCATGATATATCTGCTATGTCAATATATCCCAATCCGGCATCGAGTAATATTTATATTCAATTCAATCTGCCACCAGGAGAATCTTCGTGGCTGGAAATCGAAAATACGCTGGGGGAGTTGGTTTACACTGACAGGGATTTATCCACCGGCTCTAATAGTATCGAGCTGAATATTGCATTCTTACCAACAGGAATTTACTACGTAAACGTCGGCAACAGCAGGGGCATTGCCGTGAATAAGTTCATAAGGCATTAACAATTCGATGAGGATATCAATCGCAAGAATATTGTTTATTCTCACTGCTTCCTTCCTAATTCTACAGGAAGCACGTTCGACTCACCTGATGGGTGGTAACCTGATCTATGAGTACCTGGGGGACACGGATTCCGATGGGGACTACAACTATAACATAATATTTAAGACCTATATCAATTGCAACTCCCCATTTTGGGGTGGGGCATTTCCAGAACCAAGTCTTTCAGTGGGCATTTATGAGGGTGTTGCCACACCTACCGGATCTTTGCCGCTCATCACAGCTATTACAATGCCCCTCACCGACAGTATCAAGATCGAACTGAATTTGCCTGATACTTGTGCGGTGGGAGACACTGTATGTATTTATGAAGTGGTGTACGAACTCGAGGTTGATTTGCCTTTGACTTTCTCAGGGTATCATCTTTATTATAGCAGGTGCTGTAGAAATTGGGATATCATCAATGTATTTGATCCAGGTACACAAGGCATGATCTTTCACGCATACATTCCTCCTAGCCTTGTAAACAACAGTGCTCCGGTGTTCTCCGATCTTCCTGTTCCTTTTCTCTGCGTAGGCGACACGCAAAGTATTATTAATACGGCTTTCGATGTAGACGGTGATCAGCTGATCTTCTCATTTGTGCATCCCTACGATAATCTCTCGAACAATCCGGATCCCTTACCCTTTCCCCTACCCTTAATAACATACAATCCGGGCTATGATAAAAACACTCCCTTCGGCACAGGGGGATATGCATACATCAATGGGGCAACAGGGTACTCGGAATATGTTTCTCCAAATACGGGGCAGTACGTAGTGGCGGTAGAGATTCGCGAATTTCGAAACAGCCAGCTCATAGGCATTACAAGGAGAGATATGCAATTACAGATTATCAACTGCCCTTTCAATCCCGCGCCTGGCTTGTCAAATACAAATGGTAGTGGTCAAACACAATACGCTATAGATGAGGGGGATAGTTTGTGCTTCCCGATAATATTCACAGACCAATTTGGCGACAGTTTAATCATGGAAATTGTAAGCCCGATTTTCGATACCGCTTTAACTAATCCCGCAGCAACCATTCAAAACCCGGTTGTTGGGGACAGCGTGGTACAGTCTGATTTCTGCTGGAACACAGCCTGTGGTCAGGGGCAAAGCATCCCATACCTCTTTACTGTTTCTGTTAGGGACAATGGTTGTCCACCTAAAACAAAGGACATAGTATATGAAATAACGGTGAACCCATTCGATGGCCCGGCTGCGATTACAGGAGTGACCAGTGTTTGTCCATTCGAAGCAGGCCTCACATATAGCGTTCCCCTGATAACAGGAGCTACCTACGACTGGGCCATAACAGGTGGAACCCAGGTATCCGGAGGAAATACGGAATCGATTGTGGTAGACTGGGACAGTACGGGATTGGGAATAGTACAGGTCACAACAACTAGCTATCTCGGGTGCATAGATGGACCGATAACGTTAAATGTCACTGTCAACCCCTATCCTGCTACCGATGCCGGGCCCGATCAGTTCATGTGTTCTGCGGACACTACTCAATTAGGAACAGCAACAACAATCAATTACGATTATCTGTGGAATCCCTCCACAGGTATGGACGATGCAACCATTTCAGATCCTCTTATAATATTATCCAATACTTCCAGTACAAATGACACAATTTTTTATGTGGTGACTACTACAGACAATCTTACCAGCTGCATAATGACAGATACCGTCATGGTAGTTGTATCTCCAGCTCCTTTCGCAGACGCAGGTACTGATGTGAGCTTTTGTTCCGGTGATGTAGTGGCCATTGGATCAGCGGCCCTTCCTGGATATACATACATGTGGATGCCTGGCACTGGACTGAGCGACTCTACAGTCGCCGATCCAACAATTACGCTCATCAACCTGACCACTTCGCCAGATACATTTGAATATATTGTCACAGCCACAGACACGGCTCCGAATTGCTATACCCGGGATACGATACAGGTAATTGTACGCCCTTACCCCATACCCAATGCTGGATCAGATCAGAGTTTTTGTTCTGGTGCAAGTGTCACCCTCGGAACAACAGCTACCAGCGGTTACACTTATCAATGGACTCCCTCTAACGGATTGAGTTCTGATACACTATCAGATCCCGTTCTGACTTTGATCAACACAGATACTATAATTGACACGATAGAATATGTGGTGGCCACCACCGTCTTTGGATGTACAATCAATGATTCGGCTATGGTCTATGTGCACCCAACGCCTCTTGTTGATGCTGGCCCCGATCGCTATCTGTGCTCAGGAGATTCGGATACAATCGGCACCCAGGGATTTGGAGGGTATTCATACAATTGGACACCGACTACCGGCCTTTCTGATTCTACGATTGCGACCCCAGTAGTAACACTTACCAATCCTTTCATTCCAAACGACACAAGCATTTACACAGTAGTCGTGACTACGGCATTTGGATGTCAGGATTCAGATAATGTTGAGGTAGTCGTGAATCACCTTCCTGTTTCAGACGCAGGTGTTGACCGTGCCTTTTGCTCTGGTGACACCGTAGATCTGGGCGCACCACCTGTTGGAGGATATCTTTATGTTTGGTCGCCCTTCAATGGCATTTCAAATGTGTCGAGCTCCGAACCATGGCTTACGCTGATCAATGCCGATACGATCATTGATACGATCACTTATGTAGTGACGACCACGGTAGGCAGCTGTAGCACGACAGATTCCGTTGAGGTTTTGGTGCACCCCAGCCCTATCGTTGATGCCGGCCCTGACAGGTATATTTGCTCAGGAGATACCGTCACTATCGGAACGGCCGCTCTTGGATCTTATGGCTATTTGTGGACGCCATCTGCCGGATTGTCAGATTCTACTGCTGCCGATCCGGATGTGAGCCTCACCAACCCAGCATTGGCCAATGACACAACGGAGTACATAGTTTTGGTTACGACAACCTTCGGTTGTTCAGACATGGACTCTACCCTGGTGATTGTCAATCATTTGCCACCTTCCAACGCAGGTAATGATACAGCTTTCTGTTCCCGTGACACTGTTGATCTCGGAGCGCCTACAACTGTTGGCTATTCATACGCATGGCTACCTATTGCGGGTGTATCTGATATAACTATCTCCGATCCACAGCTTACCCTGATCAATACCGATACGATCATTGACACAATTCTGTATTACGTGACTACTACTGTGGGACTTTGCAGCACCATGGATTCAGTGGAAGTCATTGTTCACCCCACCCCAATTGTCGATGCCGGACCAGATGTGTACATGTGTTCCGGTGATGCGGATACCATTGGATCGATCGCTTTGGGGGGATATTCCTACCTCTGGAATCCAACTTTCGGACTTACTGACCCAACGGTTTCAAACCCCGTGGTCAGCCTAACCAATCCGGGCATTCCAAATGATACCACTGAGTTCATTGTAACGGTCACTACAGGATTTGGATGTATAGACGGTGATTCTGTGCTGGTTATTGTCAATCACTTACCTGTTTCAGAAGCGGGAAATGATGTCACATTCTGCTCAGGGAACAGTGACAGCCTGGGCATCGATTCTACCGTTGGCTATACCTATCTCTGGTTTCCTGGCACCGGCTTGTCAGATTCGACAGCAGCTGATCCAAGTATCACCTTGCTCAATGCGGATACCATTGCAGATAGCATAATGTACTACGTCACTACTACGGTGGACAGCTGTAGTACCGTAGATTCGGTTCGGGTGATCGTCCTGCCTTTACCACAGCTCAATGCTGGTGCTGACACCGGATTCTGCTCCGGTGATACCATTGCAATAGGATCTCCTCCCCGGACTGATTATACGTATTCCTGGTCGCCGGTTACTGGTTTGAGTGACACAACAATTTCAGACCCTACAGTGACACTGCTCAATGGCGATACCTTAATTGACACGACGTATTATGTGCTAACAGCGGTTGATACCATCAGCAACTGTGTGTCGTCTGACACGGTTCGCATCCTGGCTTATCCATTGCCAAGGACTCCGGATATTCTCGGATCAATTTCGATTTGTCCAGGTGCCGATAGCCTCGTTTATTATGTGAATGGCGATGCAGGTTCTACCTTTGACTGGTCGCTTACTGGAGCGGGCAGCATCATTTTCGGTCAAGGCAGCGACTCCATATTGGTCAATTGGGATACAACTACTATCTGGCAAATTATAACTATTGAAACAGATTCAAATACGTGTCTGGGTGACACTTCAGCAATTGACGGGAGCACTAACCCAGATCTGGAGCCGCCTGTACCAACTGGTCCGGATACGTTGTGTGGCAACAGTATAAACGGCGTAATTTACACAACGCCTTTTGCTAATGGGTCAGTGTATGACTGGTATATCAGTGGTGGTACCATCAACAGCGGAAACGGCACCAATGCGGTTAATGTGGATTGGGATAGTTTGGGTACCGGGTATATCTGGTATGATGAAACCAGCACCACCATTGATACAGTTTGTACAGGAACATCTGATAGTTTAGCCGTGCAGGTATTCACGGTACCTGTAGGTGTCCCTATCATGGGAGACTTTGTCATCTGCCAATACGATACTGCATCAGAGTATTCCATGGCAGGATTCCCCGCATCCAACTATACCTGGATAGTGGGTAGTGATACCATTGGTGATGGTATTGGACTAGACAGTCTTTTCATCGCATGGGACAGCGCAGGAACTTTTGTTTTGAGCATAGTCGAAACTGCACCAGGTAACTGTGTCAATACTGTGAGTGATACAGTAACGGTATATGTGAAGCCGGTTGTAGATTCCATTGTGGGTGACACCGCCATCTGCTTTGACATCAACGATACATACAACTATCATATCAATGGATTCCCCGGCTCAACATATCAGTGGACAATAGTGGGCGGCACTATTGTAAGCCTGCCCCTTGATAACGACACCGTCACGATAAGATGGGACTCCGTGGTCAATGGAAATCTTTCGGTCATCGAAACTTCGGCAGATACCTGTGCCGGTGTGGTAGTATTGCTCAACGTTTACGTGTACCCCATGCCCGCAGACAGTACTATTGACGGCAGTTTCACCTTTTGTGAGGACAGCCTCTCCTTCATGTACTCCATCAATGGACTGCCCGGATCTTCTTTTATATGGCTATTGGATACCGATACTGTTGCCTCAGGTGTTGGCGCCGATACTATAAACCTGGTGTGGGACTCAGCAGGCACTTATATCATTACACTTATTGAAAACACGATCAATTCATGCAGCGATACGCTGGCTGAGACGGTAACTGTGTACGCTAAACCGATTACCTCGATCCTCAGTGGCGACACGGCTATTTGCTTCGATACTGCAGATACATACCTGTATTACGTATCTGGATTTGGTGGTTCCACCTATGACTGGACAGTGGTCGGAGGAACTATAGTCGATACTGCACAATTGCAGAATGACAGTGTAACTGTATCGTGGGATTCTGTTGTCTCTGGCACAATTTCCGTTGTAGAGACCTCCGCTGATTCTTGCGCTGGAGATACGGTGCGCCTGGACGTGTCGGTTTTCCAACCTCCGGTAGATTCAACTATTGATGGAGGATTCGTATTCTGTGAAGACACCCTGGCATTTTCATATACGTTTACAGCCTTACCTGGGTCAGATATCACCTGGACACTGGATGGTGATACTATTTTGGCAGGTGTTGATGAAGACACGGTCACCATTATCTGGGACACCGCAGGGACTTATGCCCTCATGGTCGTGGAAGTGACAGCGAATAACTGCTCTGATACTTTGACCGACAGCATTACCGTATTCCCCAAGCCTACCATTGACTCGATATATGGAGATACCATGATATGTCATGATACCAGCGACACGGTGCTTTACTATGTCAATGGTTTTGGAGGATCGTCTTACGCATGGAGTATTGGCAATGGCACCTTTATCAGTCTTTCGCTCGACAACGACAGTATCCTGGTGATGTGGGATACTTTAGGGATGGGTGATCTGACGGTGGTGGAAATATCCCAGGACTCATGCTGGGGAGATACTGTACGTCTCAATATAATGCTAAACGAAATCCCCTCTGCAGATTCCATCCTGGGGATGTTTGAAATGTGTCAGTACACTAGCGGAGAAACGTATTCTGTAATCGGACTTTCAGGGTCATCATATATCTGGAATGTCCCCGGATCAACTAATATCATTGATGACAGCAGCAGCAGTATTACGGTGGATTGGGACAGTGCAGGAAGCTTTATCTTGACGGTTGTGGAAATAAGTGCGGAAGGTTGTGTAGGCGATACGCTAGATTCCATCGTGGTGATCAATCCCTTCCCCCAAACAATGCTGTTGACGGGAGATACCAATGTTTGTCCCCCTAATAATTTGGGCGAGATTTATACGGTATTGGGATATGACAGCTCTACTTATGTGTGGACAGTTAATGGTGGAGTGATTGACACAGGGCAAGGGACTAATTCGATATTGGTAGATTGGGACACTACAGGTATGGGTTCCGTAAGTGTAGTTGAGATCACCAATGATTCATGTGTAGGTGACACCATTGGATGGCCAGAGATTATCCTGGATTCTCCCGGCATTACAATGAGGGTGGTATCTGATGGGGAATTAGAGGACACCGAAGTTGAGATTAAATGGGACATGTTCAATAGTATAGGATTCCCAGACACCATTACCCTCCTGCGCCGGTTGAATTTCACTTCCAATATGTGGACGATTGAAGCTATGGTGGATGCATCAGATTTGGTATATGTAGATGATGGACGACTGACCAGCGATTACAGTTTTGAATATCAAATCGTCGGCTTGAATGCTTGTTTGGATACGGTCGCATCGCGAATTCACAATACAGTTTTACTTAATGGTACGAACGAAGAAAGTGACAATACGGTAGACCTAATTTGGAACAGGTATTGGGACTGGGATAATGGGGTGGACCATTATGAGATTTGGAGAAAGCTGGATGATGAGCCATATTTCACGTTTTATGAAGATGCAGGTATCGATACGAGTTACCGCCTGACTACCGGTGCAGATGGCTTCTTTCATTGTTATCGCATACTGGCCGTTGAAAATGGTGGCAATTCTGAAGAGTCATGGTCAAATGAAATCTGTTTAGAGTTTTTGCATCTACTGGATATCCCCACGGTTATCTCACCAAATGGCAATGGCCTGAACGATGTTTGGAAGATTGGAAATATTGAATATTATCCTGCTGTTACGGTTGAAATATTCAATAGGTGGGGACAGCGGCTATATTATTCTGTAGGATATCCTGAATTATGGGATGGCACCTATAACGGCAAAGAGCTACCAGTTGGGGTGTATTACTATATTATTGATATTAAGAGAGAGGGAATTGAACCATATACGGGGAGCATTAGTATTTTACATAGGGAATGAAGTGAAAAGTTGGAAGTTGAAAGTAAAAAGGGTAAGGGTTTAGTAATTAGTAATTGATTAGTAATTAGTAATTGAAGGGAACTTGAAACGTATCGTTGTCATAATGTGCTTTTTTGGATTTCTGCTGTCAGATGCATATTCACAGCAATTACCTCAGTACAGCCAATACCTGCTGAATGACTTTGTCATTAACCCGGCAATGGCGGGGAGAAATGATTATAGTCTCATTCAGTCTAACGTGCGCTACCAATGGCTCGGCTTCAACGATGCCCCCAGGACGTTTACCGTCAGTGTGAACCTGCCCTATAAACCTGACAAGGTAGGCCTGGGTGGTTATATGTACACAGATATCGCGGGGCCGCTGATCAGATCAGGTGCCAGCATGGTCTATGCCTACCACGTTGAGTTGGGAGAGGAACTAAGGTTGTCCATGGGCATGTTTGGGGGATTCATGCAATATAGGATTGATGGCCAAAACATTGTATTAGCGGATGAAGATGAGCGTTACCTTTTCGAAGGTTTCGAAACTGCTCTTGTACCAGATGCCAGCTTCGGAGTAAATGTTTATAGCGATCGTGGATTTGCCGGGTTTTCCTTCAATCACCTGTTCCACAACCGGCTCAATACAAAACTGCTGAGTTCTACGTCGCCGAGCTTCGGCTATTTGAAGAATCACCTGTTTGTAACAGCGGGCTATCGATTTGAAATGACGTCTGATCTGGAGATGGAGCCCTCCCTGCTCCTGAAGGTTGTCAATCCCCTACCCGCTCAGCTGGATATTAGCGCCCGGTTTATCTACCAGGGAGAGGTCTGGCTGGGACTCCAATATCGCCTCAACGATGCTTTCGTGGTGACTGCGGGCTATGAGTACAAGGAGCGCATACAGTTGGGCTATTCCTATGACTTCACCATGTCAAATATCAAGCACTACAGCACCGGCAGCCATGAGGTGATGTTGGGTTATCGATTCAACAACCAACTGAAGGGCCCTACTGGATCGGCACCAATATATTAGATAAGATAAAGCTGTGCATTTTGGCCAAGTAGCTAAAACTGTAATTCACTAGAATATGATACGATTTATCTTCATTTTCAGCTTTCTTCCATTTGTTATCAATGCTCAGGAGATAATAACGCTAAAACCCAACAACCATTATTTGCTAGAGCTCAGTCTTAAAGGACAAATAGAATACCTGCAATATGAAGAAAAGTGTGAAGATTTCTGGAGAAGGTCTGGTGAAGACGTGTATTCACGCTACGAAAAACTCTCAAAGAAGGATCAGGCCCTTTACGACTACTGCTTGCTTGACAAAGGAGGATACTGGGATATTGGTGAGATAGGTTGCAGCTGGTATTGCGGCGGCGGACCCGATTCTGTAACAGCCTCATCAGCACTCAAGCCTTATAAAGGTCTGAAATACGACGGCCAAAATGCCCATGACTTGAGCTACAAAACCGCCTGGGTAGAGGGAGACGACGGAGATGGTATTGGAGAATATCTATTGTATCACTTCTCAGCAGCATCTCCCCGCATTACAAAGATCATTGTGGTAAATGGGTACGTTAAGAGCTCTTCGGCATGGAAAAACAATTCCAGGGTGAAGAAATTGAAGATGTATATTGATGACAAGGCGCTAGCAATCCTATACCTAAGCGACACGAGAGGGGAACAATCGTTTGACTTTGAACCCATTGGCTTGAGTGACCGTGAGAATTGGGAAAAGGTAAAAGGGCTTCCCCCCTGGACCATGAAATTTGAAATCTTGGAGATATACCCAGGTGCAAAATACAAGGATGTTGCTATTACGGAAATCTATTTTGACGGTATTGACGTGCACTGTTTGGCCAAAGGAACGGAGATCGCCATGGCTGATAACACTATAAAGAACGTAGAAGAACTGGAACTTGGCGAATCTGTTCTATCTTTCAATCCAGAATCTAACTTGTTTGAACCATCCCGAATTCTGGAATTGGCAAGTCCAACACATGACAACCTGGTTGAGGTAAAATTCTCCAATGGGAATTCTATTGTCTGCACCAAGGACCATCCCATTATGGGGGCGAAAGGCCAGTGGTTATCGTCAGATCCCACGAAGACACAGCAAGCCTATGAATACAAGGGAGTCTCTACACTTATGGTTGGGAGCGAAATAATTTCCTCAAATCAGGCAAATAGGGTTTATGTGACCGAAATAGCCGACGTTATCGAGGCACAACAAACATATACGATAGTAAAACTCGAAAAAAACAATTCATTTATAGCAAATGGAATAATTGTGGGTACAGAAGAACTGAGACCGTCGTTGAGCCAATACCTGGACCGTATTGAGAAGCGCTTACCTACAATCCTGCGATAATGTTAAAGTGGCTTGGAAATCTCATCAATAAATTCAGGGGGGAGGCAGAGCATTTTCATCCTGAAGATTTAAATGATCCCATTGCACTAAAAACTGAATGGAAGCCAGCGAAAGGTGGAGGAGCCAGCTTTCAAACACATAAGCTTGTCAAGAAATCCAGTAACCGAATTGAATTTCAAACATCGATTGGGTTCAAACTATTCTGCTTGAGCTTCTTTCTAGCAGGAGCAATCTGCTCCATCGTATTTGGATATCCAATGTGTGCAGAGACGATTGGATGCCTCATGCCTGTAATAATAGGAATGTTATTTATGGGTGCAGGAGGAGGAATGTACTACTTCGGAGCGGCACCTAGGATATTTGACAAGCAGGTGGGGTATTACTGGAAGGGAAGACAAGACCCTTCCAAGGTAGCCCGAAAAAAGGAACTGAAGCATTGGACCAGGTTAGATCGAATTCATGCACTGCAGCTTATATCTGAATACGTAAAAAGTGACAAAAGCAGCTACCTGAGCTATGAAATCAATTTAGTGCTTTCTGATGGGGGTAGGATAAATGTGGTTGACCACGGCAAAAAAAGCAAGGTGCTGGAAGATGCAGATATCCTGGCTGAATTCCTGGACGTACCTGTGTGGAACGCGATATAGAAACGGGAATGAATAGACATGGTAATCTGGACTGTCCTTATAGTCTTGTTCATCAGCCTTTCAACATTGTTTTCTCCAGTATTTGTAATTCATGGTAAAATCTTAATTGGCACCTCTTCGTTGCGTTAGCGGATATTGGTATGATGCTCGCATTTTTCTGAATCCAGGCTAAAATGTAGGTTGGTGAAACCGACCTGACAATAGCCGGAGTGCTTTAACTCAACGGCAGAAATACCATTGTGGATTGCTAAAGCAAGCAGTACAATCCACACACCTGCATTCACCCTTTTTGGTAACTTCGTAAACCAAGTGATGACATTCTGCGTATATTGGGAACTATGAATATTAAGGGGGTATTCATCATGATCTGCCTGTCTTTGGCACTTCAAGCCAGAGGACAGGATCTGTACAATATCGACACGGTTCGTACAGGGTATCTTACGTTTTATGATTCCAATTGGCAGAGCATTCTGGATAGTTTCAAAACCAATGATCTGGAGGACAGGGTACTTGCTGATTTGTCAGTTGATGGTATCTTTCTGGATAGTGTAGGTGTTCGGTTTAAGGGCAATAGCTCGTATAACAGCAGCTTTGTAAAAAAGCCATTTAACATCGATCTGAACTATACCAAAAACCAGGATCTCTATGGGTTTACCAAGCTAAAGCTGAATAATATGTTCAAGGACCCATCCTGTGTTAGAGAGGTACTTTCCTATGAAATGCTGCGCAATTATATGCCAGCCTCAGAAGCGAATTTCATGCAGCTATATATAGATGGGAACTTGCACGGCTTGTACACATCGGTTCAATCTGTCAATGATGACTTTAATCTGGATCATTTGGGTTCGGATAATAGCAGTTTCTTCAAATGCGATCCCATCTTTGGCGCCCCTCCAATTGGAGGTTGTCCCGGTGGCCCTGGACAAGCTGCTTTAGTTGACAAAGGCCCAGATACGGCCTGCTATAAAACCTCCTACGACATTAAATCTGATTCGGGATGGCTAGAACTTGTAAACCTGATTCAGATCTTGAATAACAATGTCTCACAAATTGAGCAAGTACTCAATGTAGACAGAGCGCTCTGGATGCTTGCCTTCAATAATATACTGGTCAGTTTTGACAGTTACACTGGGTCAGGACATAACTATTACGTCTACGAAAACGAGTACGGTAGATTTAATACAATTATCTGGGATTTGAATGAATGCTTTGGCGTCTTCAAGAGCGGAGGAGGTCAGCCACCAACCAATCTAACCGTGACGCAAATGCAAAATCTCTCTCCACTGTGGAACGACCAAAGTAATGCACATCCACTCATCAGGCAATTGATCGCTGATCCTGATTACAAGAAACGTTATATGGCTCACTTCCGAACGATTATGGAAGAGTTCCTTGCAAACAATTCGATGAAAAATCGCGCATCACAAATTCAAACTATCATTGATGCCTTTGTATTGGCAGATCCCAATTCCAACTACGGTTATATGGGGTTTCAGGATGGCCTCGACCAGAGTCCTTATAATATTGTGGGAGTCAATGTATTGATGGACGCCAGGTACTCGTATCTTACTACCAATGCAGAAGTGGTAAAAGTCGGACCGACAATATCAAGTGTACAGCAATCTAACTCCTCTCCTACTGCCTTGGATTCTGTTTGGGTCACCGCCAGTACAGACGCCACACAGATCTGGCTTCATTATAAAACGGCGGAGCATGCTCCATTTGATAAAGAACAAATGTTTGATGACGGGATGCATGGAGATGGTCCATCTGGGGATGGTATTTATGGAGCTTTGATCCCTGCTCAAAGTCCGGCTGCGACCGTGTACTACTACATTTACGCTGAGAATAATAGCGCTGGAATGTTCTCCCCCGTTAGGGCAGAATATGAATTCTATTCTTATATCGTTGAGGGAGTTCAACTTGCTGCCGGGGACCTGGTCATCAATGAATTCATGGCCTCAAACTCAAGTGCAGTAGCGGACCAAAATGGTGAATTTGATGACTGGATAGAATTGTATAACAACACCTCCAGCGATATTTCTCTTCATAATATGTTCTTATCTGATGATCTCACGGATCCACTTGATTGGCGCTTTCCCGACACAACAATTGGGGCCAACGACTTCATTATCGTTTGGGCAGACAATGATGCTCAAACAGGCTTACACGCCAGCTTTAAGCTGTCGTCATTGGGCGAGGACGTGGTCCTTTCGAATTCAGATGGATCACTTTTGGATAGCATTTCTTTTAGCCAGCAAATAACTGACCTGACAACCGGCAGATATCCAAACGGTACTGGCAGTTTTCAAACGCTGTTTCCCACATTTGGTACTGTAAATTCAGTGCTGGGCATCAACAACTTACCTGATGATCTGGCCGGTTTTGCAGTCTATCCAAATCCTGCCTCAGATATTCTCACGGTCACTTTTGATAATGGAGCTTTAGGCTACGAAGGGGTAATGGAAATTTACAATATGCTGTTGCAAAAAATTAACGCCCTCCCTGTACAAAACGATAAAGCATTTACCATTTCGACAACCAATCTATCTGATGGTATTTACTTTCTAAAGTTACAGGGTCATGTTCAAAAGGTGGTAATAGCCAGATAGCCTGGTTTACCCAAAGGGGTTAATATCCTTTTCTTTACGCTCATAGCGCTCTTCCTGTTCTTTAAGCTCCTCTTTGAGATTCTCAACCTGCCTTTCCAGGCTGTTCACGCGCATCACGAGCACTTTCTCCCGCCCTTTCATCAGAAGATAGATCGTGCCGATGCCTGCTACTACGCATAGAATATAGAACCACCAGGTCCTCCAGAACGGCGGAACAATAGTGATGTGAATAGATGTTTCCGACTCTTGCCATTGCCCATCATTATTGGAGCCCTTAACTGAGAATATGTACTCTCCCGGATTTAGATTGGTGAAGGTCGCATTGCGCCTTGTCCCAACATATTGCCACCCTCCTCTAGTGGAAGCACTTTCACTTCCCAAGCCTACCATTCTATAAGCATACTGGTTCTTACTGGGATTGGAATAGTGCAATGCCGCGAAATCAAAAGAGAAAATATTGTCCTTATAGGAGAGTACAATTGAATCTGTTATGGTAATGGACTGCTTTAGCTGGGTGGTCTCCTCATCGGTAATCTGTATCTCTTGATTAAATACTTGGAAACCGGTGATGACAACATTCGGTGCATGTGGATTGGTCCTTATGCTATCCGGAAAAAAGGAATTACATCCATTGATACCTCCAAAAAACATTTCGCCATTTTCGCTCAGGTAGTAAGCTCCTGAACTGAACTCGTTACTCTGCAGTCCATCTGAAATATCATAGTTCTGAAATCTGTTATTTTCATCGTCCAACATGGAAATACCTCTGTTAGTACTCACCCAGATATTGTCATGTACATCCCCTAGCACACCATACACCACATCGTTCGGTAAGCCATCTTGCAGGCGCCAGTGTTCGAATTCCCCATTGCGCTTTGTAAACCTGTTTAAGCCACCTCGCAACGTTCCTATCCAAAGGAACCCTTTACTGTCCTCATAAATAGATCGTATACTATTATCAGAGAGGGTGGTCATGCTTTTGGGGTCGTGCTTGTAGTGGATAAACTCCTCCTTTACAGGATCAAACTTGCTCAATACATCATTGGCAATCCACAGAACACCATCGCTGCCCTCGTGTATTGCGCGCACCCTATTCGTATGTAGTGATGATGGATCCTCTGAATTGGCGCGGTAGTGGGTAAATGTTCGTTTCCAACGATCCATCTTGCTTAGTCCGCCACCATGAGTCCCAATCCACAAGTTACCGTCCCTGTCTTCATGTATAACGCGTACAATATTGTGTGAAAGACTTGTTTCATCTTCAGGATCATTGACATATTGAAGGAATGTGTTCGTCTCTTTATCAAAATTCACCAGGCCTCCTCCGCTTGTACCTAACCAAAATTCATCATGGCTGTCCTCCAGGATAGCTGTCACCCGGGAATGCGGGAATGACTTTGGGTTATTAGGATCGTTGACATACTGTGTATAGATGCCGGTTTCCCTATCAATTCTGCTAAATCCACCACCGGCTGTGCCGATCCATAGTATCCCGTCCTTATCCACAAAGATGGCCGACACCCCCTCTCCCGGCAAGCTATTCGAGTTTTGTGGGTTGTGCTTATAATAAGAGAACTTTGGCTTTTGTTTATCGAATTTGTTGAGCGCGCCTCCGAATGTACCCACCCACAAAATCCCGTACCTGTCTTCGTACAAGACACCAACTGAGTTGTTCGCCAGGCTTTCTTCATCTGTAGGATCGTTTACAAAGTGTTCGAAAGTATATCCTATTTTACCATCATCCAGGTGCCACGCACGTAAACGCTCCAAGCCTCCACCGTAGGTTCCCATCCAGATATTCCCAGATCTATCTCCATAAATAGTCAAGACGATGTCATGCGAAACACCTCGCGGATCATCATCGCTGTGTCTGAATCGCTCAAACTTCCTTGTCTCTTCATTAAAACGATTTACTCCTCCACCATAGGTTCCTACCCAGATATTCCCTCTGCCATCTTCGTATAACGACAATACAGCGTCATTGGATAGGCTTTCCGGATCATTCTCATCGTGTTGGTAGTGAACAAATACCGGTTGAGACGATTCATCCTCATAATCATAAATTAACTTATTGAGCCCACCACCCTGAGTACCAAACCACATATGACCGTGTTTATCCTGAATGATGGCGCGAACGCGGTTGTAAGAAATGCTGTATCGGTCATTTTCCTGAGCTCTCAAATGATAAAAACTGATGTTGCCCAGCTCACTGACCTTATCATGGGTTCCTTCATCCTCAAATACGATCTTATCCAAGCCGGCGTCGGTACCTATCCAAATGCTCCCTTTGTCATCCTGAAAGATGGTGAACACCTTGTTTCCGGCGATACTTCTATCATCCTCTACGTCATTCTTGAAGGATCTAAACTTGTCGTGCTCCCTATCATAGACGTTGAGTCCCCCATCATTTGTTCCGATCCATAGCAGGCCATCTCTATCTTCGAATAGGCACAATATAGTATTGTTGGAAAGGCTGCGTTCGTCAAGTGAGAAATTGGAATAGACGGTAAAATTATAACCATCGTATTTGTTGAGCCCGTCTTCGGTGCCAAACCACATAAAACCCTGACGATCCTGAATAATGGAGAACACGGTGGTCTGTGAGAGACCATCCTCCATAGTAATGTTTGTAAACCTGATATCCTGCGCCTGAAGCCATGGTGCTCCAAGCAGCAATAATACTAGTTGCAGTATAAGTAATGTGCGGTTCACTATTGTACGGAGGTAAGTCCTAAACAATATTAACGATAATTATCCGAGGTTCAAAGGGGTAAGGCCTCTCGGTGAAAGCAGGCTTATACTCTAATTCCAATAACCAGTAAATCGTCCACTTGTTCTCCTTCTCCTATCCAGTCAACCAACGTCTGTTCCAGTATCTCCTGCTGCCTGCCCATGCTCTCACGCTGCATGCTTAGGAACAGTTTTCTCAGCCGCTTGATCATAAATTTTTTACCCTTTTCACCTCCAAATTGATCAGGATAGCCATCTGAGAAAATGTACATGGTATCTCCTTCCTCCAAATCTATCGAGTCCGCCCTGAACTCAAAACCTGCCTCCGTAGATCCACCAATTGGTGTTCTGTCACCTCCCCAAACTCCCATATCCTCTTCATAAGGTTTGAACCCATTCTTCTCTGCAATACCAGAACTTACCATACCTTTTCTGACAAACAGTAACGGATTACCTGCACCGGAGTACTGTACTGATTTCAGTGTCTTATCCCGTTCGCCCAATTCAAATTGCAAAAGTGCCATGTCCATACCATCTTGAGCTTCCTGCTCCTCATCGCGGGTAAAAATCTTTTTTACTCCATCGTTTAAAAGCGTCAGAATGTGGCCCGTATTGTTGCGGTCCTGCTCTAAAACAATTTGGTTCAGCAAGTTATTCCCAATCATAGATACGAATGCTCCAGGAACCCCATGCCCCGTGCAATCACAAGCGGCTATCAATACTTTATCTCCTTTATTGGCAAACCAGTAGAAATCACCACTCACAATGTCCTTAGGTTTGTAGAACACAAAGTGATCTTTAAAAACAGCATCGATCTCAGATAAATTCGGCAAGACAGCTTCCTGTATGTTCTTCGCATAATTAATACTATCCGTAATGTCTTTGTTTTTCTCTTCAATAATCTCTTTTTGTTCTTCTAAAATCTGATTTGACTCCGCCAAAGCGAGGCGGGCAATAATCTCCTTCTTGGTAAGATTAAATCTCGTTTGAATCAGGAGAATTGAAAATATAGCCACCGTAAATGTGAGCAGCCCTCCATTTATCATGATCTCCTCCAGACCAAGCGGACTGTAGAGGTAAAGGAATATGATATTCGCTATTATCGACAAACCGACGACTATATATGAGTAGATCACCTTCCAAAAGACCACCATGCCTGCACCGATGAACAATGCCACATAAGCGAACGTATGCTTTTGGAATGCCTCTGCATCCATTACCCCATACATGTATGCGTTTTGGAGAGAGATCCCAAGCACTGGAATAAACGCCACCATTTCAACAGATATTTTCTTTCGAAAAGCGAGTCCTAATAAACTGAGAGCAGCCACCACCAGCCTGATTACAAAGAACTCTTCCCAACGGTCTGGCATTACAGAAATATCACTTAGCACCCATAATGGGTCAAGAACCCCAGCTAACCAGCACGCAATAATGTGATACTTGGTAGCTACCTTCTTTAATTCTTCTTCCCAGACTTGCATATCATAACTTTATACCTAATTAGCGATATATTATTTACTTGATCCGGTTCTTCCATCTACTCTATCAGGATCGAGGGTGGAACTGGATGATCTCCGTCCTGAGATAATCCCGATCTAAATGCGTATATATTTCGGTAGTGGTAATGGACTCATGCCCCAACATCTCCTGAACCGCACGAAGGTCAGCTCCACCTTCAATAAGGTGCGTAGCAAATGAGTGCCGGAAAGTGTGAGGAGATATGTTCTTTTTAAGGCCAATTGCCACTGCAAGGGCTTTAATAATCTTGAAAACCATGACTCTGCTCAGTCCTGAGCCGCGTTTGTTGAGGAAGAGCGTATCGACATATTCATCTTTGATGTCCAAATGTGGCCGGACATTCTCCTTGTAGATGGTAATATGCTTTAGTGCCACGGATCCCAAGGGAACCAAGCGTTCTTTATCTCCTTTTCCCACTATCTTTAGAAATCCATCATCTTCAAAGATGTCAGATATCTTCAGCGTGGTAAGTTCCGTAACCCGGAGCCCTGATCCATATAAAGTCTCCAGCATGGCCCTGTTTCTCAGTCCCTCTGGTTTGCTGAGATCAATAGCATCCAGTAACTGGTTAATCTCTTCAATAGACAGCGTTTCAGGAAGTTTGCGCCCAATCTTTGGACCTTCTACCAGCTCAGTAGGATCGTCTGAGATCAAGTCTTCCAGCAGCATGTATTTAAAGAAGGATTTAATTCCTGACAACACGCGGGCCTGGGTACGCTCGTTCATACCGAGATCATTGGCCCAGACCAGGAATTCCTGAAGATGCGCTAGTTCAATTTGAGCAGGTGAAATCTTGAACTTCCTATGATCTATAAATTGCTGGAGCTTCGCAACATCGCGCAGATAGGCCTCTATTGAATTACCTGAAAGGGACTTTTCTAATTGAAGAAAGGCTTTGAATCCTTTAATGGATGAATTCCAATTCATGCCCTGGTATTTGGAATTTCCACCACCATCATAGTCAACCTGCTCATGCACACCATCTTCCCTTCATCATTGGTGATCTCAATGGACCATACATGACTCTTGCGCCCAATGTGAACAGCCTTGGCTGTGCCATGCACATAACCCTTTGACACAGGTCGGAGGTGATTCGCATTGACTTCCATCCCAACCGCGTATTGCTTGGTCGAATCCACCACTAAATTACTGGCTATGCTACCTAGAGATTCGGCCAACACAACTGAGGCGCCTCCATGGAGAATACCAAGTGGCTGATGGGTGCGATGATCAACAGGCATTTTACCTCTTACGAAGTCATCTCCAATTTCAACTACTTCTATTTCCAGGTGCTCCAGTATATTTCCCTTTTCTAGCTTGCGAACATTTTCCAGGCTCTCCTCTGTGTTCCAAATTGACATATCAGTGTTTTTAACAAATATAAGTATTGGCTGGTGACGTATTGATTCCTATTTTTGGATAATGAAGGTACTCATCATCAACGGACCCAATTTGAATCTGCTTGGCACCAGGGAGAAATCTGTGTATGGCGAGCAGACCTTTGAAGACTATTTCGAGCAGCTGAAATCGAGCTTCCCAGATGTGGAATTGGAGTACTTTCAAAGTAATGTTGAAGGCGAACTGATCAACAAGATCCAGGAAGTCGGGTTTTCCTACGGTGGAATTCTCCTCAATGCCGGAGGTTATACCCATACCTCCGTTGCAATTTCTGACGCAATTGCCGCAGTGAGTACTCCAGTAGTAGAGGTGCACATATCGAACATCTTCGCGCGTGAAGAGTTCAGGCATATTTCCCTGCTCTCCAAAAATTGTGTTGGTATTATTTCCGGGTTTGGACTGGATTCTTACAAGCTTGGGTTGGACAGCTTGCTCTCCACTGAATAAGCTCATTGACCGGCCTCATTACATGAGATAGTAATGAACGGAGCCATGACGAGTTCATTACAGCTGATTGGCGAACGTCTGAAAGGAGGACTTAATATGATCCAGCATCTCTTCAGTCATTCCGTGATGACACCCCAAAAGAACACCTCCACGCATAACGTGGTCAGTATGTGGATATCCATCCGACGCCTCCCGTCGTTCAATTTTATTGAATCCAGGCTGCCTAAGGATATTGCCAGTAAATACCGTTCTGGTTTGGATATTTCTCTTCTCCATGAATATCTGCATTTCCTTTCTGGAAAATGGTGCATCTTCTTTAACCGTCATGGCGAAGGCCAGCCACCCTGTTCGAGAATCGTCAAGCTGCTTTGGAAGAATGAACCAATCTTCATATCCTTTAAAGAATTCTAACAAGCTTTGGAAGTTCTGCTCGCGCAATTCAATGTTCTTATCCAATTTCTTCAGCTGAACCAACCCGAACGCTGCTCCCATTTCTGAAGGCTCCCAGTTATAGCCTATTTCTTCAAAGACAAATTTTGCATCGTATTCTATTCCATCCACATCAATATTGAATCGGTTTTCAATGGCCTCGGATTCTACAAATAGCGATGAACTTCTGCCCCAGCTCCGCAGCAGATTGGCCATTCTTTTGTGTTCATCGTCGTTCACGGTGATCATTCCGCCGTTGCCTGCGCAGTTGATCACGTGAGAACCGTAGAAACTTGTTGTACTTATATGGGAATGAGTGCCAGTGCTCTTGCCTCGCAGCGTTCCTCCAAGTGTATCTGCTGAGTCTTCAATGAGTAAAAGATTGTGCGTATCTGCAAGCTCCTTTATCATATCCCAATCTGGAATATTACCCAGAAGGTTCGGAATCATCATGGCCCTGGTTTTCGATGTGATGAGCTCTTCAATTTTTTTAACATCAATATTGTAAGTGCCCGGCTCCACATCCACAAAGGCCGGCTTCAATCCGAATTTCAATAATGGTGCAACCGTAGTTGCAAATGTCAATGCCGGGGTAATTACTTCATCACCTTTTTCCAGCTTAAGCAATTCAATTGCCAGATAATTGGCTGATGATCCGGAGTTCAGCATGATGCCATGCTTCTTGGCAAACAGCTCTGCCACCTTTTGCTCCATCTCCCGTACGTGCTTGCCCATCTGGGTTGACGTGCGCAGTACATTGACTACCGCCTCAATCTCTTCCTCTCCATGCACCGTCTGACCGTAAGGTACATGTAGGTATTCCTCTTTAGTTTCCATAAAACGAATATCGGAATTTCAATTTTGAAAAGCTTGAGTCTATTCTCATTTATTAGCCTTCTCCTTAAAGTCTCTCAAATAATCGTTGACAGTTGAGAAAACGAAGTCGGGGTACTCACCCATAAATTTATCCGTTTTCAAGCCGCCCATAAGAGGTCGAGAGGCAGGCTGCCCAAGCTCAGCCGTAGTAACAGACTGAAACGTGATTTTATTGTTGGGAAAGAAGGACAGGATCTTCTCCACCAGCTCCACTCTATTTAAAAAGTCGACACCTGCGATATTGTAGATCCCTGATTTGCCATCTCTGGCAAGAAGAAAAAGCGCCTTAGCCACATCAGCTGCATTGACCGGAGTAGCATATTGATCAACCGGTAGTTTTAGCTCCAGGGTCTCGCCCTTAACACAGGCCTCAGCTATTCTTGTAACAAAGTTTTTATTGCGTTCTTCATCCCCATATACATTGGTGATGCGTATTACTACAGAGCCCGGCACTTTGTTGAGTACCAGTTGCTCGGCTTCCAATTTGTGCTTGCCATAAACACTTAGCGGATTTACTTCGGCATTTTCATCGTAAGGGCCATCTTTCCCGTCGAACACATAATCAGTAGAAACATATAGCATCCTCGCATCATATGCTTTGCAAAGTTCAATGACATTCAATGTAGAACGAACGGTCTTGTCATAGCTCTCCTCTACTTCAGTCTCGCATTTATCTACGTGGGTAAGAGCGCCACAGTGCATGATCACATCGGGGTCAAACGATTCAATATCCGCATTTTCAGGATTGTCAATATTCAGGGTATCAAAGTATTCCGTATTGGAAGCTGGATAGGAAAAGTACGTTCCCATAACTTCCATGCCTGGCTGGGATGCAAAGTGGCTTAAGCAATTGCTGCCTACGAGACCTGAACCACCAATAACGAGGATCTTCATTTGCAAATTAAAACGGAGAATCGAATGCTGCAAGTGCTGCAAAACCCTGATCTCGATCCGACAAAGAAGGATTTTCAACAGGCCAGTCGAATCCAAATGAATTCCACAATACTCCAGTGTCGGACCCCTGATCATAGACCGTACTTGTCATGTAAACAAGCGTTGCGCTTCCTTCCAGAACACAAAATCCATGAGCCACACCCCGTGGAATATACACCGCATTGTGGGCACTCTTGGCCAGCTCAATGGTGCAAAATTCCTTAAATGTTCGTGAATCAGTCCGTAAGTCGAGAATGACATCCAACACATTGCCCTCTACACAATAGACGAGCTTTTCGTGATCGTGTGGTGGAATTTGAAAATGCATTCCGCGAACAACACCCGCCCTGGACGTGGAATAATAGCTCTCGGTAAATTCGGATTTAAGTCCATGCTCCCCGAATTTACCCGCGTGCAATATCTTTACAAAATCACCACGCTCATCCTCGCTAAACGGTAGTGCAATTTCAAATGCACCTGATATGTTTGTCTCCTTAACCTGCATCTATGCAAAATATGCTTTAATCTGATCTTCGCAATACGTCAAAGGCCCCGAACCTGAATTTTTATACCAGTCAACGGTTAGCTCAATGGCCTGCTCCGAGTTCATTTTTGGATACCAGTCGAGCTCCAGCATAGCTTTAGAAATATCCAGTTTTAAGAGTCCAGCTTCATGGGGTTCTCCAGAAGCCTCTGGCGTCTCATAATCCCCACTCCCCCATCTGTCCAAAGCAATCTTTACCAATTCTTCAACTGACAGGTCGTCACCCATATTGGGGCCAAAGTTGAATGACGAGGCAAATTGTTTGGGGTCTTCACTTAATTTTGCGCCCAGCAATAGATATCCTCCAAGTGGCTCAAGTACATGTTGCCATGGACGGATGGCTTCGGGATTTCTAACGGAAAGCGGGCTTTTCACTTCCAGGGCACGGATGATGTCAGGGACAATCCTATCCTCACAATAATCACCTCCGCCTATTACATTACCTGATCTGGCAACCGCAATAGCTGTGCGATGCTGGTGATGATCATCCAAATTAAAAAAGGAAGATCGATACGAAGCAATGACAATTTCTGCGCCCGCTTTGCTGGGCGCAAAATTAAGTGAAGACCCCAAACAATTTGCCTCGTCATTCAACTTTGGCCCC
>JYMV01022062.1_pt1 | contig 74283 bp, 57 predicted proteins | sample 338911 | NCBI WGS metagenome assembly JYMV01 (sample SAMN03354496, study PRJNA234377) | hydrothermal vent metagenome | biome: Deep sea; feature: Hydrothermal plumes at the Eastern Lau Spreading Center, Western Pacific Ocean; material: Seawater | place: Tonga | collected 2009 | depth 2000 m m | reverse complement strand
CCTTTGATTGTATTCCTCCTTATTTAATCGTGAATTTTTGTGTTTGATTGATATCTCCATTAATCACCCGTACAATGTAAACACCGCTTCTAAAATGCTTTATGTTTAAAGCAACATGCTGATTAACTACTTTTAAATCACTGTAGCTGCACACCAATTGCCCCAGTATATTGTGGATATGGATATCTACATTGTTGCTGCTATGACTGCCAAAATCCAGGTTGAGCAGACCATCTGATTCAAATGCCTGAAATCCTGATATCTGGCGACCCTTGCCCGCAATGCCAACACTGGCAGCAACCGTTATCATGTTGGAAGAAGTGCTATAGCAAACTCCGTTAAAAGCGGTTAACTTCACCTCAAAATTGCCTGGAGCAACAAAGGTGTATAGTGGGTTTGTTTGGATGGACGATTGCCCCGTCCCGAAATCCCAAACATATTGTAGCCCTCCAATCGATATATTGGTGAACTGTAAGCTGCCGCCGTTATCAAGGTAAACGGTTGATGTCGGCACTGTGTATCCCGCGACCACCTGTGGCCCTGCCTCAATAACCATCCCTGTTTGTTCATTGGTGCATCCATACGAGTCTGTAACGGTGACGTCGTAGGTGCCCGGCGCAAGGTTTTGGTTGTCTGGACCACCTGGTCCGTTTGACCAGTTGTATTGATAAGCACCCCAGCCTCCGCTTGTGTTCAGTTCGATGACACCGTCATCCTGGCCATCGCAGGTCTCGCTCAGTATATTCACACTTATTGTAATTGGAGATGGGGTACTAATCTGATAGTTTTCCACAGTAATACAACCGTTGGAATCCTCTACTGTTACTTGATAAGCACCAATTCCGAGGTTGACCAGATCTTGTGACATCTGCCCGTTATTCCATAAATAGTTACGTCTATCTCCCCATCAGTATCACCAAAACACACGGGGTTGGTAATTTGCCCATTGAGGGTAAGATTGTCTGGCTCAACAATTTCAAAGTTCTCTATGATTTCAGAACATACAGTCATGGACTGAGAACTAACAATCACGCTGTAATACCCGGGCGCAAGAGATGAAAGGGTGTCCGGGCCATTAACCCCTGTAACATTTCTAAGGGTATCCCCATTTGAATCCAGCCAAACGTAATTAGCCATGCCACTTCCATTAGCTATTAGAAGTCCATCGTTGGCCCCGCTGCAAGATATTTGAATTTCATCTGTTATAAGTGGTGCGCTAATGTGCAGCCTGAATCGTGGCGATGGGTCAATCAAAGGAGATACGCTAACAATGGCTGTATCAGTTCTCATGTCTGTCATCGTATTAAAAAGTGTATCCTCAAGCACAATGCAGTACTCTTGAGGCAGATCCTTTGCTCCTGCAATGTAAAAGCTATACATGCCAGTACTCTTTACATTGACCCGAATGGGAATCACTGTATCACCAGATAGCTCCTCAAGACTGTTAATAGAGAGGTCAGTTGAGTTACCTACTACCGTTGCAATGTATGGTGCAGAGCTGCCACCGGGAAGTTTATAAGCATCCCAATCAACGTCGAACGCATTTGTTGAGCCAGCTGCAAATTTGATTACCGTCTCATCTTTATATCCTGCTCCGCTTATGTTGAGCTTTAGAACACCTGAGTACATGCTGCTTTGCTTGAGAAATACCTGATCTTCCGCTGTCTTTACTGATTCCGACACCGCTAAAGTGGGGGCACCCGTTGCTTTAACCCAAAAGGCCTGGGATGAGGGAACGTATCGACTTCCGCCATTTGAACCAGTTCCTGCGATGTAGCTTGTGAAGACATCGGCATCCGGATTCCATACATAAATAGCGTCTGACAGGCCTGCTTTGGTCCATCCGCCAGCCTCCCAATCAATAGTGGAAGGGTAGGGGTTGCCCACCAAATTCCAACCATCATCGTCAGGCAGGCCTGAACTGTTATAAGAGACAGGTAGTGATATGGCATTTTTATTTGTAGTTCCTCTTGTATCAAATGTGAACGGAACAGTTGTGGAGAAGCCGGTTCCTGTATAAACCCAATAGCCAGTACCTACTCCTAAGCCTGCTCCTATGGTACCTAAAGAATCATAGCCCAGGCTGTTTACACCTGCTACTCCCTCATTGTAGTATTTCACTGACCAGAAACACCAACTGCTAGAGCATGCTACCCCATTGTCACCATCAGGAATACTCAGAATCATTTCCTGATCCCAATCGGCCAGGGTAGCGCCGCTTACAGGTGGGGTTATGAAGTGGTAACCTGTTGTTCCAGCGTCAATATAGCGCTGCATGATAATATCTCCTGTGATATCTCCTCCCGTAATTTCTCCTATGCGTGCAGTACCACTTGCGGTTGATATAAGTGTAAGATCCTGTCCGTTTGTGTTGAAAGTACCTGATGTCAATGTCAGCGTTTGTTCGAGATCCGTGGCGGCACCCAGACTAACACCCGCCGCATTGTCAATAGTTAGGTTGCTGAATGTGGTTTTTGCCGAACCTGCAATGGCCTGAGCATTAGTGCCATTAAAATTAACAGTCCCTGTTTGTTGCACAAATGTTCCGTTGTTCGTCCAGTTACCTGAGAGATGTAAACTGTCCGTGGCTGTACCGGTTTGAACTGTAGATCCTGCGTCAATGGTTAAATTTCCAAATGCTTCTCCTCCCGGCTTTGTAATGGTATGCGCACCAGTACCCTTAAAATTGACCGTACCACCTCCTGTGATGAAGTTCCCTCCATCATTGGTCCAATCACCCCAGACCCCCATATCAAACCCGGAAGCGTCGAACCCGTTCACCGCAGAAATATAGACATCACCATAAATGACCAGGTCCGCAGTTATTGCGTGAGTGGCGGTTCCGGTAGAAGATACATTGCAATACTCTGATACCTTGAATTGCTGAGACGTACCTCCGTTATATTCAACTGTATTGTTGACAGCAGTTGCCGATAAAACACCGGTGTTCAGCAATGAGCCAGCAATTACAAGCGTCGAGTTTTCAGTGTTGGTCCAGCTTGCATCTGCATTCTGGCCAGTCATGTCTCCACCTAATATGAAGTTGCCGTTATTCGTAACCTGGTGCCCATTTCTCAATCCTACAATACCAGGTGATTTTGTCAGCACAGCGGTAGGTGCAATAATGGTAGATCCCCCTTGAAGCCTTAATTCACCTGATGTGGTGATCCATCCAGTGCCATCAATAGTATTTCCTGAACCTTTGATCTTAAGCCTGCCTGAGCCCGTATAAATGCCATGAATGTTAAGGTCGCCTAAAATATCAAACCGTCTGTTATTGTCGAACAACATTCCGTTTGTTTCAATTATTACATTGGTAATCTTCTCATTGGCCGTTAGCGTTACGGTATGAAAATCGTTAATTCTGATATTGTCAAAATCACCGGGCACGCAGGCACAGTTCCATATTGCGGGATCATCCCAATCACCACTGGAAGTAGTTTCAATAACGATATATATGCTTACGGGGAGGTCAACCGGAGGGGCTGGATCACAAACCCCGCTATCAGCCACTACCCTGACATTGCCCACGCCAGCAACTCCCCAATCTACAGTAATACTATTTGTTGTACCTCCACTTGCTTGCGTTCCGCCGGTAATGGTCCAGTTGTAAGTGTATCCTGGTGTTGACACAACTGAATAAGTTTCTCCTGTAGAGAATTGGGCTACGTTGGCCTTACCAGTAATACTCGCAGGCGCAATGGTTGGAATAGTTACTGGGAAATCCGCGGGCGCTCCATCGGTGCATCCGTTATTTTCAACAACACGCACATTACCCACCATTGCTACTGAACCCCAATCCACTGTACAAATATTGGTGGTTCCTCCGCCAACCTGGGTACCCCCTGTGATTGTCCATGTATAGGTCGATCCAGCAGTGAAGGTTGCCGTATAAACCTCACCTGAGGTATTTGGGCAGACGGTATTGTTGCCGGTAACAGATATTGTACCAGGTGCTTTGCAGTTGGTTGTGTCTGCCAATGCATGCTGACTGGGCAAAAATGTAATATTCTTTCTTCGTACTGTATCACCAACCGCTGAAACGTGTGTGCCTTCACCGGTCCACGCCGACGCTGATGTTGTTCGCGTTACCAGCCGAGTTGACGTATTGGTTGTAAATGAGGACATGCCATTTGCGATTAATTCTAAATCATAATCAGTAGTTACAAAACCATTGCCATCTGCCAACGTCCAATACCCTTCAACATAGGTGTTCCTTACACTGTCAGGTAGCGCTAAACCGTCCTGGATTGGCAGACCATTGTTTCCCGGTGTGGATTCAACATACTCGGCTATTATCGTACCACATACACCCAATGTGTTGATTGTCACAATTGCTGGGCGAACATCGGAACTTGTTCCTACCGGAAATTCAAAATTACCAGGTGCAGTGGTATTTACCCAACGCTGAAATTGACCCAGTATTGAGCCGGAATTGTGCGTAAGAGAACCTTCATTATTGCAATCTGTGCCAAGCGTCAGTAAACCAGAAGTAGCATCTACGTTGCCAGCGTTAGTGACCGGCATGGAAAGAAGGTTGCTGACAATATCATTCTGACCTACTACGAGGTTCCCTCCGCCCTTGTCAATAGTGAGGTCATAGAACGTTTCACCACCTGTACTGGTAATAGTTTGGTTTCCCGAACCGTTGAATATAACTACGCCTCTTCGGCTGCTGAAGGTCCCGGTGTTCGTCCAGTTTCCGCTTACAGATAATGTGTAATCGTTGCTTCCATCCACGTCAAGAGTGCTCCAGATAGTAAGGTTGCCAAGTATGTTTGTCGCTCCTTGCAGGGTCTTAGTGCCGCTCCCAGCCAACTCCAGGTTATAGTAATTTCCTCCAGAGGGCACTTTAATATCCTGATTGTTATTCCTCCAGTATGTAATCGTATTCCCTGCAGCACTTGCATTTAGCACCCCTGTTCTAAGCAGGTTCCTCTGAACTTTAAGGGTGGAATTTGCTGCATTGGTCCAGGTTGAGGTTGCATCCCCACCAACTACATTTTTCTTGATGGTAACGGTTCCGTTGTTAGTCACAGAAAGGCCGTTATCTATATTGAATCTCCCATTTGAGAAATTTAGGTCGGCAGTAGCCTGAATTGTTTTATCGCCAGCACTAATGGTCACATTACCCATATTGGTCTTGGTCCCAAACCCATCAATCCATGTGCCCACCCCATTCAGCATTAGGGGCTTTCTGCCGTCATAGATCCCGTTCAACGTGAAATTTCCATCAACGGTCATTTCCTTGTTGTTATCGAGAAGTGTTGCACCTGATTCAATGGTCAGATCATTGATCCTCTCACTTGCCTGTAGCTTCACACTATGGCCAGATGCAATTATCGCGTTGTCGGTGTTTACAGGGATGACACCACCAACCCAGGTAGTTGTTTGGTCCCAGTCACCAGTTGTCAGCGATGTAATTGTTGTCTGACTCAGTGAGAATAGTGGGGTCAGGATAAATAGGATGAGAATGGAACATACCTTACCCGCTGTCAAAATTTGACAGATACCTTCTCGGCATATCACAAAGAAGTTCATTTTATTTAGCACCGTTCTTTTCGTTGTCCAGCAATACCAGATGCAGACTAACTACTAATTTAGCAATTATTAGTCAAAAATATTGCCGGTTAATAGGTTGAATCAATGCCCAATTACTACTTAGGGATATATATTAAATATGTATAAATCGCTCTATTTACGGGTAAAAACTAATTTAGTTACTTAGAAAGGACGCTGTAAGGGGCCGTGGGTTACCAAAATTATCGATATTTCGACAAAACAGAGATAAACTTCGACGAACAATACGATTTATGAATAATTGACCGAGTTTATGTAACAGAATAATTTGGTATTATTGATCTCCTGAATAAACTATTTGTTATGAATAAAGCAGTTTTCCTTGACCGTGACGGTGTTATCAATTTTGAGCATGGAGACTATACCTATGACAAGGCTGATTTTCAAATCAATGATGGCGTTATTGAATCCCTGAAAATAATAGTTGAGAAGGGTTATTTATTGATCGTGATCACCAATCAAAGTGGTATTGCAAAAGAGGTTTATGATCATAGCGCCGTTCAAGGCCTGCACGATTTTATGACAGCTACCCTGTTGAAGGATAACATACCCTTAGCGGCGGTATACTATTGTCCGCACCATCCAGATTTATCTGAGTGTCTTTGCAGGAAGCCCCAGAGTATTATGGTGGAAAAGGCAATAGCCAGATTCAATATAGATCCTAAGGCTTCCTACCTGATTGGTGACAGGGAACGCGACATAATAGCAGGTGGTACTGCAGGCCTCACTGGAATACTCATCGAATCCAACAGTACATTGATGGAGGTAGTACCGATGATTGCCTAATATGATTTTCCTGGCGCAAATTATCTAACTTTATTCGCATATTTCTTTCCACTCAGCGTATCAACATCTAAAGAACATCTGACCATGAGCAATGCGTTTCAAGGACGTACGGATGCTGCTGGCCCCATAACCTGCAGTTTGATAATTTCAGGAAGATTTACCCAGGGTACTGTCAGCGATTGCGTGCATGCAGACCTGAACATGGAACGTCACCTCAACGTAAATAAGGATAGGTGGGATACACGCTTGCACAAGATGCAGTTTTTTCGATTTGTCAATGGCATTAGTTAACTACGACGGTAAAATATTAAATGCAGCAGAACCGCTGCTCAACATAGAAAACAGGTCATTTCGCTACGGCGACGGATTGTTCGAATCCATGCGCGTTATCGAAGGAGAAGTGGTTATGATAGAGAGGCATATTGCCCGTCTTGAGAAAGGACTTCAGGTGCTTAAAATGAGCGACGGACCTGCTCATGACTCGGACTTTTGGAAAGAGCAGATACTCACCCTTTGTGAACAGAATGCATGTTCTGACAATGGTAGAATTAGACTGACAGTGTTTAGAAAAGGGGGAGGGTATTATGTACCTGAGGAGTATGGGTTTTGTTATTTGATTGAAGCTGACGTGAACACAACCTTGTTCAGTGACAAGGAGGCTGAAGGATTAGCCATAGGTGTGTTTAATGAGATTGAGAAACCGATCAATGAATTGGGCAAAGTAAAAACGGCGAATAGCTTGATCTATGTCTTAGCTGGAATTGCCAGGGTTCAGCACAAAATGGATGACATGATTATTCTTAATCAAGAGGGTAGGGTGGCTGAAGCTATCAGCTCCAATATATTCGTGGTTAAAAATGGCGAGGTCAGTACTCCATCACTGGATGAAGGCTGCGTGGCGGGAGTGACCAGGGAGTGGTTGATCGAGAAAATGAAAGATGAAGGCATTTTTGTTGAAGAAACAAGCTTGTCAATTGACAACCTTTATTCAGCCGATGAGGTATTTGTTTCCAATGCCATACAGGGGGTTAGAAAGGTGTCAAAAGCTGATGACGTTGAATTCTTATCTGAACTCGTGGAGGAACTTTTTAAATTCAAGCCGGAACTAGATTGACGCTTAATTGAGGGAAGGGTGCTCTGGGAAATTGGCGAGCACTGCATAATCCTTACCCATTCCACGTAGTAAATTGGCCCATAAATTCTCTGGTAAGTCATTAATTATGTCGGTTTTGTTGATGTCTGCTACTATCCAGGAATCGTTCTTGAGCTCGTGGGCGAGCTGGTCTGAGCTCCATCCCGAATAACCCATGAAAAACTTCAATTCAGACTGCTTTATCTTCTTGTTCTCAATTAACACTTTTAGAACTTCAAAATTCCCGCCCCAATAAATTCCCTTTGCAATTTGAACGCTATCGCTAATGGTGTCTCCCATAGTGTGAATATAGTAGAGAGAGTCCTTCTCAACAGGGCCGCCAAGGAAGAGTTTTGATTCAAATTCTGGAAATTCCTCAATAGCTTCACCGATGTTGAGATCGACCTGCTTATTGAGTATAAAACCTACCGAACCCTCCTTGTTGTGCTCGGTTAATAGCACCACGGAACGCTTGAAATACGGGTCGTGTAAGTAAGGTTTAGAGATTAATAACCTTCCCTTTTTAGGTTTTAAATTATTTGGTGCCATAATTTAATTTGGTGTATGAATATAAACAAGTTAATCGGTTTCTTATTATGCCAAATGCCTAATTTTGTTTAACCCTTGATAAATTTATGACAAATGTTGAGCGAAGAAACTGTATCGGCTGATCCTATTACCCAGTTTAATTCCTGGTACCAGGAGGCAATTGACCAGGAGGTGCTATTTCACGATGCAATGCATCTGGGAACTGTCTCGTCAGAAGGCATTCCTGCTGGTCGAGTTGTCTTGCTCCGGGGTGTTGATGGAAATGGTTTTGTGTTTTACACTAATTATAATAGCCGGAAAGGAAGGGAACTCGCTGCCAATTCACATGCCTCGCTTACATTTTTTTGGCCGGAGATGAAAAGGCAAATAAGGATTGAAGGGACTGTCGCCAAAACTTCAAATCAACAATCTGACACCTATTTTCAATCTCGCCCGAGAGGTAGTCAATTGGGCGCCGCTGCCTCACCTCAAAGTGAAGTCATTGACTCAAGATCTTTTCTTCAGGAGGGGTATGAGGAATTGGCCAGGAAATATGAAGGTGCTGAGGTCCCAAGGCCAGCGCACTGGGGCGGCTTGTGTGTTAATCCTAATCTTATAGAGTTTTGGCAAGATGTGCCAGATCGGCTGCATGACAGGATCCTCTATGAAAGACGGGAAGGTAGTGTTTGGAAGATATCCCGTCTTGCACCTTAATTACCTGGTTTGTAAATTAATCATGTGCTTCCTACCCGCATCAAGATGCTGTGGGTATTGTTGCCCTGCATCTGGTATCCGTTCATTCTTATCTTCTTATAAGCACGGCAAGCGTTGCGGCTTATTGAAATTCCCCTTTATTGTTTCCTTCCTTCGAGAATTTTCAGGAAAGATCGGGTGTAGATTTCTTCAGGGGTTAAACCGGTTGCCATAACCTCTTCTTCTGTTATCGCACCACAGTTCATGGCACTTAAAAAGAAGTTGAGGAGGCCCTGTCCGGTAGCGGCATCATCAAATACATCTCCGACTAATGTTGCCTGTCCGGCTTGTTTAATAAAATTCTTGAGCCTGATGACTGCTTCGTCATAACTTTCCAAGAAAAAGGTGTACACCGCTGCATATCTTATTGCCAATTGGCCGGGATGCAGGTCCCAACCCTGGTAAAAGCCATGGAGTAGGGAGTGCCGAATATGGCCAAAAGCCAGGAGCCATGCTTCGTGTACCACCTGCTGGTTCTCTTCTTTTTGCGTGTTGCTCAATGAGTCACCTTTGTGAGGCCCGACGGGCATTACGTTAGTTGCCCCGTCAGAGATCCAAATGCCCGTTCCAGCCAATGCTACCTTCATCATGTGGTGAGCAAAATCACAAACAGGGTGATCCATTGCTTGATACTTAGCGGTTATGTTGCAAGAGGCCGTATAGTCATATGTTCCAAAATGAGCAGCTACACACCTTCCTTTTCCTGCAGCTACCAATTTCCGTAATACGTTGGACCCATCAGCATCAATGATTGACTGTGTAGTTTCAATCATGATCTCCAGTTTCAGGCTTCCTTTCTCCAACTTTGTGTTGGTCTCCAGTAAATCAAAGAGGTCTGCGAGCGCAGCGACTTGTTCCGGTATGGTCACCTTGGGAAGCGTAACCACGAAATTGTCGGGAAGTTTCCCCCCCGTTGCTGCTGCCAGCGTTGTGATAAATATGTCTAGCGTTCTAATACTTCGCACCTTCATATCCTCAGAAAATGGCTTGATCCGTATTCCGATGAACGGGGAGATTATTCTGTTTCGCATCCCTACCGCCAGCTCTTTCGCCGTAAACACTGCCGTTTCGTCTTCCTCTTCATCAGGCCGATTTCCAAATCCATCTTCAAAATCAATCCGAAAGTCTTCCACAGCCTCACTTTCTAATTTTTCTAGAATTTTCTGGTAAATCCTCTCGCAATATTCCACCTTGCCGGTCAGCTTCAAAGCCCTGGCCAGTGTTGTTGCGTTGGGTGCATAAGCCCAGAAATGGGATTCTGCAGTGCGCCTTATCTTGCTAATGGTTTCGGACTTGAACAGCTGTGCTCCACCGTAAACTGTATGTACCGGTTGGCGGTCAGGGCGGTCTCCGGGATATAGCGACTGAAACGATTTGTTGGCCTTAGCCAGGCCATTTAGAATATCCTTTTTTTTAGCGTCAGGGATCACAGTTGCCATGTCATTTATAATCTAACTTCCCCGGTATGTGGAGTATCCAAATGGATTTAGTAGTAAAGGAACGTGATAATGCGACGAGTCTTTGGTCTCAAACACAATTACTACCTTGGGGTAGAAGCATTCTTTATCGTGAATTGCAAAGTAGTCTCCCGTGTTGAAAATCAATCTATATACACCCGGGCCTGGTGCTACATCCTGCGAAAGTAAATCGTCAATTCGCCCATCTTCGTCGGTAGTGCCTTGTTTAATTTCACTCCATTCACCATCCTTGCGTTCTTCAAGGCTCACCACTACGCCTGCAGCTGGTGTGCCAACTGAGGTATCAAGAATGTGTGTGGTGATCTGACTCATGAAAGAATCTTTTCCAATCTGGATCTAGTGATTTTATTTTGCTCAACCATCGCCATTATCTTCTCAGTTTCCAGGTCATTATTCAGCCTTATTTGTATGGCCGAGAGCATAGTATCGGCAGTCTTGTTGGTGGCAAAAAGTATGAAGATAAAGCCAAATTCCTTTTCATATTCTTCATTTGCAATAGCCAGGTCTTTCAATACTTCCGGAGAGGCACCCGTTGTGCCAGACTGCTCCTCTGCTGCGATATCTGCGGTGTTCTGAAACTTCTCCTCTAAACTCTCCATATCGCCTAACCTGGGGTGCCCTCTAAAGGCGTCCATCCAATCACCTTCCCTGCATCTATGCCAGCAACGTTCCGCCATATTGAATAGGTGGTCCATGGAATTGAATGGAGACAGGGTGGCCAAGTGCTCAACCCATGTCACTGAGCTACAACAAGTGTAGAGCTTATTGCGCATTTCATCTGGTGGCAATGCATTGAACTCTTCGATGGTCATTATACTATTTGATTTAAATGAGAGAATGTCCTAATCCTTTGGCTCAATGTTGACTTGCGAATAATACGCTGGTACAATGAATGAAACCACGATGGGTGGTTATAGAACCAAATCTCCGAAAATTCCTTGAGAATTTTGTCAAAACCATGCAGAAGTTCCGCAAATTCTTCATTGGTCACAGAATCCGGGTGCTTGTCGTACCATTTTCTTTTGGTGTCTGGAAACCAAATACCATATTGATCAGAGAAAATTGCCCATGTAACTTGCACTTCTTTACATTTCCTGATAAAGCGTTGTGTATGAACTGCAGCATACAGAGCCTCAGGTTTTACCTCTTCGTCCGATGACTTCAAAGAATCATTCTTAATACCTGTGCAGTGGGTGATATAGATTCTCATAAATCAGATAAGCTGCCAAACAGGCGCAATCGTGAAACGCCGCCGTCAGGGTAGATATTCAGCCGAACATGCGTAAATGGCCCCTGATTGACGATTTCTTCCTCGTATTCATGCTCGGCATCAGCCGATAAAGGAGCTTGCCGTATCAGTTCGACCCATTCGGCTTTATCTTTCTCAAATGTCTCTCCTTCATCTAACCGACAGCCGTCTATACTGAACCGGTGAGGATAATTGCCTTTAAAGTGCTTATTGTCCAGCACTATTCTGGAAATCATACCTCTTGCTGCCAATTGAATGATAACCCAGTCAACATTGCCTGGTGTTCTATTGCGTTTGGTTTCCCAGCCATCTCCCATATTCTCTCCAGGTTCAGGCATGATAAGGTTGTTCATGTGGCTGAAGAACATATCATTGCAGAGTATCGCCCGGCCTCCGTTGATAGCTGCTGCCAGATCCAGGTCTCCTTCATATTCTGACAAGTCTCTGGAAACACGTCCATATACTTTCAGCCTTGCGACACCGCCATCAGGAAAGATGTTTAGTCGCAAGTGCGTCCAGCTGCCTTTGTCTCCTACCTCAAAATAATTGTGGTCTCCAGGATCCAACGGGGATTTAGCGACAATCTCTGTCCAATCCACAGACTCCGGAAGTTCACCTTTCACATTAACTGCCTCAATGGAGGCATGGGGAGGGTGATTGCCGAGAAAGTGGTTCGTGTCAATATCTACTCCTTCAATGACTCCTTGAGTTGCTAATTTGATGATACACCAATCATTGCCTTCGTCGCGTTTCCTGCGTGATTCCCATCCGTCCATCCACTTACCCCGGTCCGTGTACTTGTCTTCAATAAATACGCCTCTTCCGGGCTGTGTCAGATTCTCCATCTCTGCAAAGAAGTCATCACTGCACGACAGTGGCCTGCCTCCTAACTTGGATGCTGCGAGGTCTGTGAGGTTAGTGAAATCTGGTGCGCTCATTGTCCTAGTTCTGTTTTCGCAATAGGGTTTTCCCCTGTGACAAAGATAGGAATTCCCCTTCCCGGTATACCAACTCACCGTTAACGTAGGTTTGCAGAACCCTCCCTCGCATATCTAAGTCTGAGTATGGTGTTGCCTTGTGCTTGTGATTAATGGATTCTGGTGACGTATCGACCTTTTTCTCTGGATCCCAAACAACAATATCTGCATCATATCCCGGAGCTATTTTTCCCTTGGAATCCAGCCCGACAAATTCCGCTGGGGCCTGGCACAACAACCTTGCAATATCTGTCAGTTCCATATTTCTGGCTGAGGCTCCAGTCCAAAATGCAGGAAGCAAAAACTGAAGGCCTGATATGCCTCCCCATGCCCCTTCAAAATTGTGATCATTCAGGTGTTTGAGGTCAGGTGGAGCAGGGGAGTGGTCACTTGTGATGAAGTCAAATTTTCCTTTTAAAATTGCCTTCCAGAGTTCTTCATTATTGTCTTTCTCCCGGATAGGAGGTGCACACTTGTATAAGGTATTGTCAGCGGGAATTGTCTCCGCATTGAACATGAGGTAATGCGGGCAGGTCTCTACAGTTATTGGCAGTCCTTCTGACTTTGCTGCTTCAATTGGCTGTAGTGAATTTGAGGAGGAGAGATGCACAATATGCGTTCTGCAATGGTATTCAGCGCACAAACGAATCATCATCGCAATAGCATCATCTTCCCAGGACTTTGGCCTGGATGCGAGGAAGGAATTATAATCCTCAATTGGCGCGGAGTCTATTTGAGATGCCAGCTCCGCGTGTACAAGAAGTGGCATTCCAGCTTTAGCAATTGCCGATATTCCCTTACGCAGGTCATCCTCTGAAACATTGGGAAAATCGGCCAGCCCTGAGTCGATCAGAAACGCTTTTATTCCAAATACTCCAGATTGAAGCAAGGCTTCTAAATTGTCCGCATTATCAGGGATTATGCCACCCCAGAATCCACAATTCACATTCAGCTTGCCCTCAGCGGCTTTCACTTTCTCTTCCAATGCTTCAGCGGATGTTGTTACGGGTGTTGAATTCAGTGGCATTTCGATCATTGTAGTGATTCCTCCAGCAGCAGCAGCTTTTGTAGCTGTATCGAATCCCTCCCAATCTGTCCTTCCGGGCTCATTGATGTGTACATGAGGGTCAACTACCCCTGGCATAAGAACAGCATCACCTACATCAAGTACTTCCGCTTCCAATCCCTCTTCACTCCCATCAATCAACATGGATATGACCCCGTTCTCTATGAGTGTAGTTGCCTCAAAAACCCCATGGGGCATTACTGTCCTGTTGCTATGAATTGCTAAAGTGCTCACTTGATTTTAGCTCCCTGGTAGATCCAAATTTCAATTGCGTCCCGTTCTTCTTGTTTCATTCCGGTCTGGTTTGCTTGCGGCATTGTGCGCGTAATGACAGCGCGATTGAGGATCCGGTCGGTCATATTAACAATTTGTTCCGGTGTATCGAACATTATCCCATTCGGTGCGGTAGCCCAGACTTTATCCGTTGGAGTCGCGGAATGGCAATTCGTGCACCGTTCGTTAATGATGGCCTGAACTTCCTGAAAGCTGACGGCCGGCGCATCCTTCAGCCTGGTAGCAGGGTTACTCGGTGCAGTTACCAACGCAAGGGCAATCAATCCAATTACAGCTGCAGGTAGCAGCCACCTGTTATAGAGCTCACCTTGCTCATAGATGTTCCAGAAGTGCTTTACTCCTATACTTACTGCGGACAAACCAGCGAGCACTGCCCAATTCCATTCACTGCCATAAGTGCTGGGGTAATGGCTACTGATCATCACAAAAACTACCGGTAGCGTGAAGTAGTTGTTGTGCAAGGACCGCAACCCTGCCTTTTGGCCAAGAGTCAGATCTAATTCTGTTCCATCCTTAGCGGCTTGAACCAATGCCTTTTGTGAGGGAATAATTACAAAAAACACATTCGCTGCCATTATTGTACCCAGCAAAGCACCCACGTGTATGTAAGCGGCTCTTGCGCTAAATACATTGCAGAGGACATAAGCAGCTCCAGCCGTGAACAGAAACATGATTACAAGGAACAGGAAATTCTTGTTTACCAGCGGTGATTTGCATAGCACGTCATAAAAGATCCAGGATACGACCAAACTTCCGATTCCTATGGCAACGCCTGTGTTTGGCTCAATATCCAGTACTTCTTTGTCGATCAGAAAAGAACTGGCATTGAAGTAATAAACAATAAACAATAGTAAAAATCCTGTAAGCCAGGTGAAGTAAGCCTCGTACTTGAACCAATGCAGGTGCTGGGGGATTTTCTCCGGCGCAACTTTGTATTTCTCAATATAATAGAAGCCTCCACCGTGAAGCGCCCATAAGTTGCCAGCGATATCATCCTTAAGTCCTTCTGTTCTGTTCAAGCTGTTTTCCAGAAATATGAAGTAAAAGGAAGCACCAATCCATGCGATACCGAATACTACGTGGGTCCACCTTACTACGAGATTTATCCATTCCAGAATATGGGGTTCCATATACGCGGTATTGTCATGATAAAGCTTAAAGGCTAGAGCAGAGAGGAGAATAATGCTCGATAGCAACGCGACCTTTTGGAACGTGGCAATGATTCGAGCTTTGGTAGTAATACTATCAACCAGGTCCAGGTCACCTGTTCTCGCCTTTTCCCGGTTAGAAATACGGAGAGTGATGGTTAATCCAACCCACACGACAACAGCGAGAATGCACAATAAAGTCAGCGTTGTCATTTAGGCTTTCTTAGAATTGGGTACACGTATATTTTCAATCATCTCAACTACATCAGCGGGCGGAGGCGGCGTAAAAGTGGCAATGATTCCGGAAACTAAAAAATTCAGGCACATCCCCAACGTACCAATTCCCTCTGGAGATATACCCCAAAGCCAATGGTCAGCATTATTATCCATAGGATTAATAAACTTGAAATAGATGATGTAAGACATTGTAAATAATAGTCCTGCTATCATACCTGCTATTGCCCCTTCCTTGTTCATCCTCTTTGAGAAAATGCCCATAATAATAACTGGAAAAAATGACGAAGCTGCCAGTCCGAAGGCGAATGCCACTACTTGCGCTACAAAACCTGGAGGATTAATTCCAAAATATCCTGCGATTATAACAGCAAATCCCGCAGCGATCCGTGCAGCCAATAATTCTCCTTTATCAGAGATATCAGGTTTAAGAACTTTCTTAAATAAGTCGTGGGCAATAGAACTGGATATCACCAGCAGTAATCCCGCCGCTGTTGAAAGTGCTGCTGCAAGGCCGCCCGCTGCCACTAACCCTATTACCCAGTTCGGTAGCTTGGCAATCTCAGGATTAGCCAGGACCATGATATCCTTGTCTATGGTTAACTCATTCCGCTCCTCGTCTCCTAAATATTGAATTAATCCGTCGTTGTTCTTGTCGGTAAATGAGATCAACTTTGTCTTTTCCCAATTCTTAAACCATTGTGGAACGTCGGCGTATGGCTGCTCTGATACCGATTGTATCAAATTTGTTCTGGCAAAAGCAGCAATAGCAGGAGCTGTGGTATAAAGTATTGCGATGAATACCAATGCATATCCAGCTGAAATTCGGGCGTCTTTAACGCGGGGCACTGTAAAGAATCGCACTATTACGTGTGGAAGCCCTGCGGTGCCAACCATGAGGGCGGCTGTGATAAAAAGCATGTCCAGCATTCCTTTGCTGCCTTCCGTATAGGTGTTAAATCCCAGCTCTGTTTGAAGACTGTCTAATTTGTCCAGGAGCGAGGTGCCAGGCTCAGAGATTATATCACTTCCAAATCCAAGTTGTGGGACAATATTTCCAGTCAACGCCATTGAAATGAAGATCGCAGGTACCAAATAGGCAAATATTAAAACACAGTATTGAGCCACCTGGGTATAGGTGATGCCCTTCATGCCTCCCAATACGGCATAAAAGAACACGATCGCCATACCAATCATCACTCCCGTATTGATATCGACTTCGAGAAATCGTGAGAACACGATACCAACTCCCCGCATTTGGCCCGCTACGTAGGTAAATGATACGAAAATTGCACAAACAACTGCGACGAGCCTGGCTGTTTGAGAATAATACCGATCGCCTACGAAATCCGGAACAGTGAACTTGCCAAACTTTCTCAAATACGGCGCCAGAAGCAAGGCCAATAAAACATATCCTCCAGTCCACCCCATCAGGTAAACTGAACCATCGCGTCCCATAAACGAGATGAGCCCTGCCATGGAGATGAAGGAGGCTGCTGACATCCAGTCAGCCGCTGTGGCCATTCCATTGGCCAGCGGAGGAACACTGCCTCCTGCTATGTAAAATTCTTTTGTGGAGGATGCTTTGGACCATATGGCAATGCCAATATAAATTGCGAATGAAATGCCAACAATGGTGTATGTCCAACTCTGGATATCCATAAATTCTCCTAGCTAATCTTCCTCAACATTATACTTTCGGTCGAGCTTGTTCATCAGGTACACATAGACAAAGATTAAGAGTACAAATACGTAGATAGATCCTTGTTGTGCAAACCAGAATCCAAGCTTGAAGCCTCCAAACCTAATATTATCAAGCTCGTCAACGAAGAGAATTCCACAACCATAGGAGACCACAAACCAAATGAGGAGAAGAACTGCCAGATATTGCAGGTTCTTTTTCCAGTATAGTTGATTGTTTTGTTTACTCACTACTCTTTAGTTTTCTGTGAATTTTATCCAACGACAACAATATTACCTCATTCGTAGCGGGTAATGAAAAATCCGGTTCAATCTGGTGATTGCCAGCTGCAGATACGGCGTCCTTGATGGCCAGCCAGCAGGATAAAGCGCCCATCAACGGCGGCTCTCCCACCGCCTTGCTTCTTCTAATGGTCTTTGCACCATTGGGGTGTCCTTCCAGCAAATTTATCCGGAAGTCTTTGGGTATATCCTGGATATTCGGAATCTTGTAGGTGTCAGGGGAGTAATTGAGGAGATTTCCGTTCTTATCCCACTTGCACTCTTCAGTTGTACACCAGCCGACCCCTTGAATATAGCCTCCTTCAATCTGTCCTATATCAACGCGTGTATTCAGTGAATTGCCAACATCATGTAATATATCAGTTCTAATATTGGTATAGTGTCCAGTGAGGGTGTCTACTTCCACTTCTGTAACAGCCATGCTATAGGCATAGTAGTAATAGGGCTGGCCTTTCCCTATTTCTCTATCAAAGTGAATGTCAGGGGTTTTATAATAACCCGTTGCGCTCAGGCTAACTTGATTTAGGTAGGCTTTCATTATTGACTCTGCAAAGTCCATTGACCGGTCCGTATTACTTGAATCGAAGACCTTGCCACCCTTGAACTCTATCTCTTCAGGTTTTGATTGTACCGTAGACTCCTTGTTGAAATCGTCGCAAATTGAATTTGCTATGCGTCGCTTGAGCTTGTCAAGAGCATTCTTCACTGCCATACCATTTAAGTCTGCCCCAGCGGAGGCCGCTGTTGCGGAGGTGTTTGGCACCTTGGCTGTTGAAGTAGCATTCACCTTAACCTGCTCAGGGTCCAATCCCAGCTCATCAGCTGCCAGGTCTTTGATTTTGGTGTGCAGTCCCTGCCCCATCTCCGTACCACCGTGATTGATCAGCACACTGCCATCTTTATAGATATGAGCCAGGGCACCTGCCTGATTTAACAATGAGGTGGTAAAGGAAATTCCAAACTTAACGGGAGACAGCGCCATTCCTCTTTTTATAAACTCATTTTCTGCATTGAACGCATTTATCTCCTCTCTTCTCTTTTCGTATTCGGATGTCTCCAAGAGTTGATCGTAGAGCGTGTGTAGCAGTGTATTCTCTACTATTTGACCATAGGGAGCCTCGTTTCTTTCGTCAATGCCATAGAAATTCAGCTTGCGTAGTTCCCGGGCATCTTTGCCCAATTTACGCGCAATGCGATCGATGATTTCTTCTATTACCACCATTCCTTGCGGACCTCCAAACCCTCTAAATGCTGTATTGGAAGGTAGGTTGGTGAACCAGGCATTGCCAATTATTCGAATATTGGGCACATAGTAAGCATTCTCAGCATGCATCATCGCCCTTTCCAATATTGCCATCGACAGATCAGTAGAGGAACCTGCATCTGCATTTTGCTCTACATCCATATAAGTTATCAATCCATCATCTGTAAAGCCAGCTTCATACCTCATTAAGAACCGGTGACGCTTGCCGGTCATGATCTGATCATCGTCTCTCCCCAGGCAGATCTTAACCGGTTTCCCTGTTTTGACCGCCAGCAGCGAGGCCCATATAGCTGTGTGGTTTGCCTGCGTTTCCTTTCCTCCAAATGCTCCTCCCATCCTTCTGATTTCCACTTCAACCTCCATTTTATGGATGTCGAGCACTTCAGCAATTAAAGCCTGAGTCTCTGAGGGATGCTGGGTTGAGCTATATACTTTGAGTTCTTGGCCTTCTCCAGGGTGTGCAAGAGCTACTTGAGTTTCCAGGTACCATTGCTCTTGAGCACCTGTCTTGAGTTCGCCGTTTAGAATGTTGGCTGCTTCTTGTCTTGCAGCGTCAACATTGCCATTCTCAATTTTTCGCTGGGGTTGAACCAGTCTTCCGGATTTCATGGCGTCTTCCATAGTCACCACATGTGGCAACACCTCGTATTTTATGATGATTGTCTTCGCTGCTTCCTCGGCGATGTCTTTGTTTTCTGCCGCTATGAGAAAGATAGCCTGCCCTATAAAAATCACCTCATCCTCTGCCAGTACCACTTCGTCATGAAATACTGGACCCATTTGATTCTCACCTGGTATATCTTTATAGGTCAGAATTGCATGTACCCCATCAATTGTCAAAGCCTTGTTGATATCATATGAGAGGATTCTGGCATGAGCGTGCGGGCTGTACACAACCTTGCCATACAGGAGCTGCTCACTGACTTGCATGTCATCGACGTAAATCGCTTCGCCAGTTACGTGGTATTTGGCTGATTCGTGTTCGGTTGCCATCTTAAATAGTATCTGACCAGAACTTCATTAATAAATTGCGTGCCATAACGGTTCGTCCCTCTGCCTCCGCACGTGCATCAGATATAGGTTTAAAATCCTCGTCTATCAGATTTGTAGCAGCCTCAATGCTGTCCCGGTTCCAGGGTTTTCCAATAAGGGCGGCTTCTGTCTTGGCCGCTCTTTTGATCTGGTCTGCCATGCCCCCGTAGGCAAGGCATACATCCGTTACCTGACCATCCTGCCCCAATGTGACACTGAATCCCCCACTTACTGTTGAAATGTCCAAATCTTTACGTTTGGAGATCTTATATGACTGAACTTTACAATTATCTTCTGCCAAAGGAAGAGTAACTGATTTAATAATTTCATCGTTAGCTTGTTGTGTTTTACGGTATCCAGTGATAAATTCCCGCATAGGTATTACCCTTTCTCCATCAGAACCCACCAATACAATCAAAGCATTGTAGGCCATGAGCACCGGTGGAATGTCACCAATAGGAGAAGCCGAACCTATATTGCCACCAAGCGTTGCCAATTCCCGAATTTGTTTGGAGCCGAATACTGCCAGCATATCATAAAGTGCAGGAAACTGATCCTGCACCAAGGTCTTCATATGCTCCAATACTACTCCTGCACCTATGTGAATCGCACCCTCCGACTCTTTGACTTCTTTCAATTCTGCTACATTACCCAGATCTAATATTTCCGGAAGATGCTCTTTCAGCTTTGTAACTCTCAGGGCTATATCCGTTGCCCCGTTGATCACCAAAATATTGGGATACTCTTTCTTAATATCCAGGGTTTCTGCAAGACTCTCTGGCCTGAAGTAGACGTGCTTTTTAGTATCAATGTAAATACTTGAGCTGTCGATGCTAGCCAAAAGCTTGGCTGTATCAGATTCTCTGGCTGTAAATTGATCTTGCCCGTCATTGGCACAGGAGATTGCAGCAGCCTCAGCAATTGACCGGTAGCCTGTGCATCTGCACAAATTACCAGTTAAGGCATCGTTAATTACTTCGCGCGAGGGATTGTTGTAGTTTTTATAGAGGGCCAATAAAGACATCACGAATCCGGGAGTGCAATAGCCACATTGACTGCCGTCTGTTTCAACCATCGCCGATTGAACCGGATGTAAATGACTTGAATTGCCCAAATGCTCTACCGTCAGTAGTTGCTTCCCATGTAACATTGGTAGAAAAACCAGGCACGCGTCTATGGCAGTATAGGAAATCTGCCCATCTGATAAAGAGCCAATCACAACTGTACAAGCACCACAATCGCCTTCAGCACAACCTTCCTTACTCCCGGCATATCCAGGCCGGCTACGCAGGTAGTTCAAAACCGTTGTTATAGGTGTCTCTCCAAATTGATCAGAGAAATTGAGATTGACCAACTCGTCATTCAGCACAAAAGTAATTTGGTTATTGGTACTCATGAATTCAGCCTGTCATTTTACTCCTTGTATCTATCATTTTTGCCAGAATTGAAATGGCAATTTCATCTGGTGTTTCCACCTTAATATCCAAGCCCATTGGCCAATCAATATTGGCTATCTGCTTCTTGGAGGCACTGCCAGACACAGCAAATACCTTTTTAGCCATCGCCACCTTCCTATCACTACCGATCATTCCAAGGTAGGCATGGGGTTGATTGGCGCAAAGGGCAACAATCTCTCGATCGTATGAATGTTTGTGCGTTACCACAGCAATAAATGTGTCCTCATCAAAACTCAGTTTTCTGATGGACGATCTATGCTTGCCCTTTACAATAGCAATGCCTTCGGCTTTCCATGACTCAAAACGCTCCTTCCGCTCATCAATGACAGTAACGTCAAACGCCAATGCTGTAGCGAAATGCGCCAATGCTTTACCAATATGCCCTGCCCCGAATATATAAAGCTTTTTCTTGTTCACTAAAGGTTCAATAAATACAGCTACTGTTCCTCCGCAGCACATACCATGATCCTGCACCAATGCATGCGTGAATATCTGAGATTTACCGGTACAAATTATGTCAAGGGCGTCTTTGATAACCCTCATCTCCAATGTCCCGCCCCCAATTGAGCTGAATATGCTACCATCTCCATAAACCAGCATCTTTGCGCCGATCTTTCTGGGAGTCGACCCCGTTGTATTTACGATTGTACATATAGCCACTTCAACTCCTGATTCCTCGCATTCAGCTAATTTGAAAAAGATCGAGTTCACAGTCATGATTTATGTGCTAAATTTACAATTAATTGATATCGATCTTGAGAAATGACTAAGGAATCCAAAGGTGGCCTATCTTCAATAGTGTACTCACTCAAAGTTGGGCGAGTTGTTGGCTATCGCAATTCATGGAGATCTATGCGTTCCAAGAATACATGCAAAACCTGTGCATATGGAATGGGTGGGCAGCATGGGGGGATGACCAACGAGGCTGGTACCTATTTGGAGATATGTAAAAAGAGCATCCAAGCTCAGCTCACCGATATTCAGGATGAGATTCCCCGAGAGGTATTTGCTCAAAAATCGATTGGTGAATTAGCAGGTATGCCTCCCCTCGAACTTGAGCAGCTGGGCAGATTAAACTACCCTGTGTACAAGAAAAATGGTGAATCTCACTATTCCCCAATTTCGTGGGACGAGGCTCTGGAAACAGCCAGTGAACATTTCAAGGCTGCTTCTCCAAATCGCACTTTTTTTTACAGCTCTGGAAGATCGTCAAATGAAGCGGCGTTTTTGCTGCAGATATTTGCCCGGGTGTACGGGACCAATAATATCAACAGCTGCTCCTATTACTGTCACCAGGCATCCGGGGTAGGGCTGACCAATACAATAGGATCTGGAACCGCTACTATTGAGGTCGAAGACTTAAAAAAGGCAGACCTGATTTTTGTGATTGGGGCCAATCCGTCATCCAACCATCCCCGTTTTCTGACTGAGTTGATGCATTGCAGGAGAAGAGGGGGAAATGTGGTTGTTATCAATCCTGTAAAAGAGCCTGGACTCTTGAGATTCAGCATTCCGAGTGATGTCAGGTCCATGCTCGGCGGAGGATCTGATATCGCATCTATGTATGTCCAGCCAAGGATTGGTGGTGATGTGGCATTGCTTCAGGGGATAGGGAAGGCATTGCTAGAAGTTAAATCCAGGACTGACGAGGGTTACATAGCAGCCCACACTACGGGATTCGATGTTTATGCCGATTGGCTCAAATCCTTAAGTTGGGCCGAAATAGAGGCGGGTTGCCAGGTTTCAGTGGAGAAAATACAGGAGATTGCTCTGCGGTATTCTGAATCGACAAATACTGTATTTGCCTGGAGCATGGGCATTACCCACCACAGGAATGGGGTAGATAATGTCGAGGAAATAGTAAATCTTGCCCTGCTAAGAGGAATGGTAGGGAAGCCAGGTTCTGGGTTGTTGCCGCTGCGTGGCCATAGCAATGTCCAGGGAATTGGGTCAATGGGGGTTACCCCAGCTTTGAAAGAGCAGGTACTTCAGAATTTAGAACAGCAGCTTGGAATTGTTGTACCTGGAGAGAAAGGCATGGATACCATGGCGTGCATGACTGCTGCCAGTAATGGAGAGATTGATGCAGCTTTGTTATTGGGTGGGAATCTATATGGTTCAAATCCGAATAGCGCCTTTGCGTCAGATGCACTAAACAAGATTTCTTTCAAGCTATTCATCAATACTACAATTAACCAATCGCATGTGTTTGGTGTTGGTGGTGAAGTAATGGTATTGCCATGTGCTGCACGTGATGAAGAGAAACAAAAAACCACTCAAGAATCGATGTTCAATTTTGTGAGAATGAGTGATGGCGGCATAGTCCGGTTGAATAATGTAAAATCGGAAGTGGATATAATAAGTGAGTTGGCTGAAAGGATATGTGGCGCAAGTCCTCTGGATTTCTCGACTTTCAAGTCGCATGCTAATATCAGATCCGCAATATCTGCCGTCATTCCTGGGTTTGAATCACTCTCCAAACTAGATAATACCGGAAAAGAATTTCAAATTTCAGGTAGAACGTTTCATGATCCAGGTTTTCCGACTGCGAATAAAAAAGCAAAATTCACAGTTCATCCAATACCAAAGGCAAACAGGAGAGACGGTGAGAATGTCTACTCCTTGATGAGTGTAAGAAGCGAAGGACAGTTTAACACAATCATCTACGAGGACAAGGACCTGTTTCGGGATCAAACGGAGCGTTGGATTGTGCTGATGAACCAGGAAGACATGAACAGTTCTGGAATAATAGCAGACACTCTGGTGGATATTAAGAGCGATACTGGTGTGATGGAAGCTGTGAAGGTGAGGCCATTTGATATTGCAAGAGGATGCTTATTATCATATTTTCCAGAAGCGAACGTACTATCTTCAACAGAAGTTGATGTAAGAAGTAAAACCCCTGCCTTCAAATCGATACCCGTAACTTTGGCAAATCGCAGGTAATTTAAGACAAATGACCTCTGAAAGCGACAACGGCACTCAGCCAATCGACGTTCAGCCTGAGAAGAATATTCGGCGCTTTCTAGAGAACCTGTCCTGCCCGTCGGTAATTCATTCCAATGGGAAATACGTTTATGCAAATAAGGCAGCGGCTAAGTTGTATAAAGTATCATCTCCTAAAGCACTAATTGGTAAGAAGACACTGGATATAATTGATAAAGATTTTAAGAAGGTGACCCGCGAACGGATCAAAGAAGTTTATGAAAGGGGCTTCACGCCGGAGAGGGAAAATTTGATTGTAGATAAAGAAGGAAAGACAATTATTGTGCAGATCGCGGGTACCTTAATCGATTACAAAGGGAATCCGTCAGTTTTGTTCACGCTTAAGAATCTTGCGGGGGAGCGAAAAGCCGAAGAAGAATTACAGGTTAGTGAGAGTCAATATAGGCAGTTAGTAGAGAACATTAATGAAGGGATTATCAAGTTTGACGCTAAAGAGGTCATTACCTATGTGAACGAGCAGTTTTGTGAGTTGGTGAGCTACCCTTCAAAAGAATTAGTTGGCAAAGCAGGCCGTCAACTATTGTTCACAACCAAAGAATCTAAGGAGATTGCAAGGCGAGTCCTTAAACAGCGATTGCAGGGCGAAGCGTCAACATATGAAGTACAGATACTCACTAAATCAAAAAAACTAGTTTGGGTTTCCATTAATGCTGTGCCCATCTTGGATGAGGACGGGAATTATGGAGGCGCAATGGAATTAGTGACGGATATCTCCTATTCCAAAAAGAGGCAATTGGCTTTAGAGTTAAGTGAGCAGCGATTCACAGGCTTGTCAAAAGCTACATTCGATGCTGTAGCAATTCATGATCAGGGGGAAATCCTGGTGGTTAATGACGCATTTTACGAATTGTTCGGATATAAGCCGTCTGAGGTGATTGGGAGAATGGTTACAGAATTTTGCACACCGGAAAGCCGGGAAATTTTAATGGATAATACCCGGTTACAAAAGGAAGAGCCGTATGTGGCGATGGGTTTAAGAAAGGACAAGTCCACTTTCTATGCAGAGATCTGTGGTAAGGCCATAGTCTATCAGGATCGTAATGCAAGGGTAGCAACAATCAGGGATATTACAGAGCAGAAGTTGTCAGCGGATGCGTTGTCAGAAAGTAGAAGGAGATTTGAAAGTCTCTTTGAAAATGCAAATGACCTCATCCAGAATGTCGATCCTAAAGGGGAGTTTCTTTTCGTAAATGATGCCTGGCTAAGAACGCTGGGGTATAAGAAATCGGACCTACAGAAGATTACTGCGTTTGATATTATTCATCCGGGATCATTAGACCACTGCATGCAGATTTTCGAAAGGGTAATCAATGGAGAAGCGGTACAGGATATTGATGCGACTTTCGTAACAAAGAACGGCGACTTAGTAGAGGTGCATGGCAATGTGACGCGGTATAAAAGCAAGACAGGCCAAATAATGACACAAGGTGTTTTTGCCAATGTTACTCAAGATAGGCTGGCGAAGACCAAGCAGAAAAAGAGTGAGGAGCGTTATTTGGCCTTGGTGGATAATATGAGTGAGGGGGTGTTGCAGGTAGATAATGATGAGAACATTGAGTACGTTAACAATCGGTTTTGTGATATGTTGGGATATAAAAGGGAGGAACTTGTCGGCCAGAATGCGAATACACTCTTTTCTGTGAGCAGAAATGACAGTAAGACAATGAAGGACAAGGTTAGTGAGCGGCAAAAAGGGCTGAGTAGTAGGTATGAATTGCAAATGAGGACGAAATCTAGAGGGGTCATTTGGGTAAACGCCAGTGGTGCCCCTGTCTATGATGGTGATGGGAAGGTTATTGGTTCAATTGGCATCAATTCAGACATTACTCAACGCAAGAAGGTTGAAGCTGAGATGGAGAGTTTGTCCCGGTTCCCCCGTGAGAATCCTTTCCCTGTGCTTCGCTTTTCCGTTGACCAGCGAGTCTTCATTTACAATAATAACCCTGGTGAATCAATTATTAATCACCTTAGCCTAAAGAAGAACATTGTACTCAACAAGCACTGGGAGGATCTGTTTGAAACATCATATAAAAACAATAAAACTGTCCAAGAGGAACTACAGGTTAACAGTGTTTTGTACATGTGCAATATTGTACCGGTTCAAAAATCCAACTATGTGAATGTATACATGTCCGATATTACGGAAGAAAGAGCAGCAGAAGAGGCATTATTGGATAGTGAAGAGAAGTTCCGCTCGCTGGTTGAAAATATGAACGAGGGCGTGATACGAATTAATCTCGATGATACGATTGAGTACGTGAATGAGAGTTTTTGCAAGATTCTGGGTTACTCTCAAAAAGAGTTGTTGGGCAAGACCCGGTTTGATGTCTTGACTGTAGATGATGACTCAATGAAAGAGATCGAGAAATCCATTGCTAAGCGAAAGAAAGGAGTATCATCAAAATATGAGGTAAAGCACCAGCGTAAGTCGGGCGAATGGATTTGGGTTAGCATTAATGGAACGCCCCTCCATGATGATATGGGTGTAATGGTGGGGTCTATGGAAATAGTCGCTGACATTACTAATCAAAAGAGGTTTGAAGAAGAGATCAATGCGCTAAATGTGGGATTGGAGGAAAGAGTTGAAGAGAGAACCGTTGAATTGGAGAAAGCTAACCAGGAAATAAGGTCGCTTTTACAAGAGATGCACCACCGTGTAAAGAACAATCTTCAGATTGTTTCTAGTTTGTTGAATTTGCAAGCCGCAAGTGTTGACGATGAGCATGTTACCAGAGTATTTCGGGAGAGCCAGGATCGCATTCAAACGATGTCATTTATTCACGAGAGTATGTATCTAAACGAATCCATGTCAGAGATCAGTGTCATGGATTATCTTGAACCACTTATAAAAGACAGAGTCAAGGTCAATGCAGACCTACTAAGCAAGATTGTTTTAGATATCAAATTCCCCGATGTCAATTTCAATATTGATACCATGCTGCCAATCGGGTTGTTGCTGAATGAATTGGTGACCAACTCTTTAAAACACGCATTTCCTGACAATCGGGAAGGGAAGATCACCGTGGGGCTGGATATTTTGCCGGACAAGTCGGCTATTCTGTATTACAGCGATAATGGTGTTGGTTTTCACATCGAACAAGCAGGAGACCCATCAAAGTCCTTAGGACTTATACTAATCGACTCATTCGCGATGCAACTGGATGGTAAGTTGAAGCGTTGGGATAAGCCAGGGACTCATTATGAGCTAAAATTTAAGCCTATATAGTTTAGACAAGCTTAACAGTATCACCACATTTAATATTTCCTTCTTTTAAAACCCTGCACAACACCCCACCTCGCCAATCTGCCACCAAGGCATCCTTGAGACCATTCTCTGCCTCATCCATAACATGGCAAGGTGTTGTTTCAAAGGTCACCTCCATTTCAACATTTCCCACAATCAGTTTCTTCCCTTTTGAATTAGGCAGAGAGATCCCATCCAAGAGTAGATTTGCTCGGCGCAATGTCCATGGTATTTCCTTTCCAAGATCTGCACACACCGCTGCCCATGATTCTGACGAAACCACGGTGACCTGTCTGCTGGGCCTCTTTCCTCTTGGATCATTTTCTACACCGAATGATTTCGTAATGTTTGCCTTATCCAATAAATGCATGCTGCCATCATCGCGGGATTTGACAGCTATGGCAAGCAATTTTCCTTCAGTCTGATCAAGCATAACGTAGTATTAATAGTAAATTTATGCCCCTTCAAAAATTCGTGTTATGAACATAAAGATAGTGAACATGAAGATTAACTCGCTATTCCTTGCATTGTTGTTTGTGTTACCTGTATCATTGAGTTGGGCAATTGATGATGATCAACGAAAGAAAGACTCCATATACATTGTGAAGAATTATGTGAAGAAGGAGTATGAAATCACCATGCGGGATGGAGTGAAATTGTTCACAGCCGTCTATTCACCGAAGGGTAAATCTGGGGACTATCCAATAATCCTCTTTCGGACTCCTTATTCATTACAGCCCTATGGGGAAAAGAACTACCGGCCAAATTTGGGGCCTTCAAGGCACTTTGCAGAGGAGAAGTTCATATTCGTTTATCAGGATGTACGAGGCCGTTTTATGTCGGGTGGGGAATATGAGAATATGCGCCACCATATTGACCATAAGACGGGTAAGGAAATAGATGAGAGTTCTGATACCTATGATACCGTGGATTGGCTGATAAAGAATGTAAAGAACAACAATGGGAAAGTTGGTATGTGGGGCATTTCTTACCCCGGGTTTTATACTGCGGCTGGGATAATCAACACGCATCCTGCATTGGTGGCCGCTTCTCCTCAAGCACCGATTGCAGATTGGTTTTGGGATGACTTTCACCACAATGGAGCTTTCTTTCTTCCACATTGCTTTAATTTCTTCTACACATTTGGCAAGGCACGTCCGGAACTCACGAAGGAATGGGGAAAGCGATTTGACTACGGTACGCCTGATGGCTTTGAGTTTTTCCTGAATGAGCTGGGAGCACTTAGTCATGTTAACGAAAAGTTTTATCACGACTCGATAGCCTTTTGGAACGAGGCCATTAAGCATCCGGATTATGATCAATTTTGGCAAGCAATGAACATTTTACCCCACTTGACTGGGATAGGTGCAGCTGTTCTCACCGTTGGCGGGTGGTACGATGCGGAGGATTTATATGGGCCGCTTAAGATTTACGAATCGCTTGAAAAGCAAAATGTAGGAGGACGGTACAATGGGTTGGTTATGGGGCCCTGGCGACATGGGGGATGGAACCGTGATGATGGAACCAGGCTTGGCAATGCGTATTTTGGAGAATCGGGCAAACCTTCAGCTTATTTTCAAGAGAAAGTTCAGCTGCCATTTTTTAATTACTACTTAAAAGGACAGGGCGACTGGAGGGAGACAGAAGCACATATGTTCGAAACAGGCACTAACAAATGGCGTCAGTTTGAAAAATGGCCACCTGATGAACGCACATTTGTCAATCTATTCTTGAATGATAGTGGAAAGCTGGGTTACAGAGAACCTGACAGTTCTGGTGTGTACGACGAATATATAAGCGACCCTAATAAGCCGGTGCCTTATACGGAGGCGATAACCACGGGGATGACAAGGGAATACATGACGGATGATCAAAGATTCGCTGGCAGGAGGCCTGATGTACTGGTTTATCAAACCGATGTGCTGGGTGAGGACGTTACACTGGTAGGCGAGATTCTGGCACACCTATATGTGTCTACCTCGGAAACAGCAGCTGACTGGGTGGTCAAGTTGATCGACGTATTCCCCGCCGACCATGAAGCCTATGAACACACACCAGATCATATTAAAATGGGTGGTTACCAGCAAATGGTCCGAAGTGAAGTGATTAGGGGGAGGTATCGAAATAGTTTTGAAAAGCCGGAGCCCTTTATTGCCAATGAGGTAGCTGAAGTTGAGTTGACACTGTTGGATGTTTTGCACACTTTTAAAAAAGGACATCGCCTTATGATTCAAATACAAAGCACGTGGTTCCCGTTGGTCGATCGAAATCCTCAGAAATACGTGGACAATATCTTTCAGGCCAAGGATGGTGATTTTATCAAGGCGACCCACAGAGTGTACAGGTCGAAAGACCAAGCATCTCATCTCAAAATAGGTGTTTTGCCAAACTGATATGGAGGTTATTAAGGTTGTAGATCAAGCCACGGGACAATTCAATGGAGGCGAGATATTGGAGCACAAACCAATTGGCTTTCCACAGGATGGTGGTAAGGTCAGGCCGTATTCCAATTTATTCTACTGGGCCCATGCATGGACAGACGTGGGTAGCACCATAGGAGAACATCCACATCAGGGGTTTGAGATCATGTCATTTGTGCTGGAAGGAGAGATTGAACATTACGACAGTCAACAGCAGGGGTGGAACAAATTACCAAAAGGAAGCGCCCAGGTAATTCGTTCAGGTAGCGGTATTTCACATGCTGAAAAAATGCACAAAGGGTCTCATATGTTGCAAATATGGCTTGATCCAGATTTGAGTAAGGCCATTCATAAACCTGCCTCTTATGATGATTATCTCCCTGATAGTTTCGCTGAGAATGAAAAGGAGGGGCGGAAGGTGAAAGTATATGCTGGAGAAGGAGGGCCTATGAAATTGGATACACCTGGTATTGAGATTGTTGAGATAGGATTTGATAATGGAGACCATAATATTGTGGTGGATTTGGAGAAGATACATTCTATATATCTACTCAATGGCACCGTTTCTATTGAAGGTGAGGCACTTGACAAAGGAGATTTTGTAATATTGAGTGATAAAGCAGAAATTCAACTTAGCACTAATAATGAAGCTACAATATTCAAGATTTCTTCGCCTGTGAACGTTAATTACGCTACATATGGCCAAATATGAAGCTGTCAGGAAGGTGTAATTTGGCAATAATACTATATACATGAAAAGAATATCCATCACGCTTATTATTTCACTTGTGTCATTTACGCTCTTGGCTCAAAAGACATACATCTATTGCGGGAAATTAATCGATGTGAATAGTGAGACTGTGTTGAACGAGATCACGATTGTTGTTGAGGAGGATAAGATCATAAAAGTTGAACCCGGCTATCTGCCTGCCCTTGATAATGGCATTATTATAGACCTGAAAAATAAGGTTGTTATGCCGGGCTTGATCGATATGCATGTGCATCTCGAAGGAGAAATGAGCAGGAAGAGTTATATTGAGAGATTTACTCTTGATGATGCCGACGTGGCTTTCCAATCGCAAGTGTTCGCGCTAAGGAACCTCATGGCTGGGTTCACAACGGTGAGGGATTTGGGCGGACGTGGAGTCAATACTTCCTTGCGGGATGCTATCAACAAAGGTCTTGTTATAGGCCCTAGAATTTTCTCAGCAGGTAAATCCCTTGCTGTAACTGGAGGTCACGCAGATCCCACCAATGGATGGAGGGCTGACCTAATGGGTGACCCAGGATCTTCTGAAGGCGTTGTGAATGGTGTGGATGATTGTAGAAAAGGTGTTCGTCAACGTTATAAGAACGGTGCAGACGTGATCAAGATAACGGCAACTGCAGGGGTCTTGAGCATGGCCAGGTCTAGCTCAAACCCGCAATTTACTGAGGAAGAAATACGCGCTATAGTTGAAACAGCTAATGACTTTGGAATGAAGGTGGCAGCCCACGCCCACGGTGTGGAAGGAATGAAGCGGGCCATAAGGGCAGGTGTTGCTTCAATTGAGCATGGCACACTGATGGACGAAGAGGTTATAAGTTTGATGAAGAAAAAGGGAACTTTTCTTGTACCAACCATAACGGCGGGTAAATCAGTAACAGACTCCGCTAAAATAAAGGATTATTACCCTGAAATGGTAACCCCAAAGGCGCTGGAGATTGGGCCCAAGATTCAGGCATCTTTTGGAAGGGCTTATGCGGCAGGAGTAAAAATAGCTTTCGGAACAGATGCTGGTGTTTACAAACACGGTTTGAATGGGCTGGAGTTTCAATATATGGTTGAAGCGGGTATGCCAGCGATTGAAACAATCATGGCTGCCACAATTAATGCTGCTGAACTTCTCGGTGAGCTAGAAAATATAGGCTCATTAGAGCCGGGAAAATTAGCCGATATCATTGCTGTTGACCAAGATCCTCTTGAACATATTGAAACAATGCAGAATGTGAGTTTCGTTATGAAGGGTGGGGTAGTGTACAAAAAATAGTCCCGTATTCAGCATTTATACATTTATGAGAATCACTGGACTATTCTCGTGATTACACTCTCTGTTACTGTCTGCTAATCAGTACCTTCACGAAATCACCTCACCTTTGCATTGTAAACATCTACGTGAAGCACATAAGACACGCTTCTCAACTCAGCGATAATCTTTCTTTCTGATAGATTTAGATACAAGCTTTCCTGTTAGCGCAAAGCACAAATAGAATGTAAAAGACAGAATAGAGCTGCTAAGTGCAACAATGGCGGCGAATGGTTTTGTGCTTTCATGCCAATGAAATTGATTGAAGAAATGGTTGTGGATGGCAATGAATAATGAATATTGAAAGCCTAAAAAGAAAGTGCTTCAATCAACAATAAAATTTCTAACAATTGAGGCTTTGTTTTTATGTGGATAAAATAAGGGGGAATACCATAACCTTATCTTATACTCGTCGTATATATTATGTTAAGGATCAACGGGATATAACCATGGAGATTGGACAATGGCAGACAACGCGAAATATTGGCTAGGGAGCACAATCCTACTTTGTATAGTGATGGGATTTGGCAGCGTTACTTCGGCTCAGGCGCCCGTTGCGGACTTTACAGCCAATATCACCTCTGGTTGTGGCCCTGTATCGGTGAGTTTCACAGACCAATCTACGAACAGCCCTAACCAATGGAATTGGGATTTTGGAAATTCAAATAACTCCATACTCCAGAATCCATCTGCTATTTATACGCTGCCGGGTACCTATACAGTTACGCTAACAGCCACAAACGGCAGTGGCAGTGACACGGAGGTGAAAACAGCCTATATTACCGTCTTTCAAAATCCCATAGCAGCTATATCTGCTGATACGACCAACGGTTGCATTCCGTTGAGTGTTCAATTCTCAGATGCATCTCTTCCTGGATCAGGTGTTATTGATGACTGGATTTGGGATTTTGGTGACGGCAATGTGTCCACATTGCAAAATCCCTTTCATGAATATGTCTTAGACGGGAGCTTTAGTGTGAGTCTAACGGTCACAGATACCAACGGATGTCAGAACACTATCTTTGAGAGTAACTTTATCAATCTAAGCATCCCAGGCACCGCTATCATCTCAGGTGGACCGATAGATACATGCGTATTCCCATTTACCGCTTCCTTTGGGGATCTGTCAATACCAGGTAGTTCCCCGATTGTAAATTGGTTGTGGGATTTTGGAGATGGAAGCCCAACATCTTCCTCTCAAAATCCAAGTCACAATTATACAACAGCGGGGTCTTATGATGTTACACTGATTGTGTCTGATTCCGTAGGATGCGTTGATACAGCGGTGTTTGCGAGCTATGTCAATCTAATCGACTTTCAGGCAGACTTTGTGCTGGATACCATGTCGTATTGCCCCAATTTCATCCTGGTTTTTTATGACTCTACTTCACCAAACCCAACCTCCTGGAATTGGGACTTCGACGATGGCAGTTCTTCGACGAGTCAGAACCCTCAACATTATTATGATTCTTCGGGTATTTACAATGTTACCCTGGTAGCTGAAAACGCGATAGGGTGTATAGACTCTGTTACTCAAGCCATTGATGTCAACACGCCCTGGGCGAGCTTTACGGTCGATACAAGTAAAAGCTGTGAAACTCCACTGGTGGTAAATTTTAATAGCACAGTTTCGGAATTTGTTATGAAGCCGCTTACGTATTCCTGGAATTTTGATGACGGTTCTGCGAACGTTAGTGTGCCCAATCCAACTCACAGCTATACCAGTGACGGTATTTATATTCCGTATTTAATTGTAACTGATGGGGCGGGTTGTGCTGACACCTTTTATCTCAGTGATCTCCCAGATACAATTGTGATAATTTCTCCGGTAGCCAATTTTACTATGGTGCCAGAATTTGGAGGCTGCGCACCGCTCACGGTAAACTTTACGGAGACTAGCTTCAGTGCCTTAAGCACAATTAACTCCTGGTCCTGGAATTTCGACGATCCTTTGTCAGGAGGGAATGACACCTCTACGCTACCCAATCCAATTCATACTTTCGACTCAATGGGGGTTTACAGTGTTGAACTTATTGTGGGCACCGATTGGGGATGTACAGATACAGTATCTATTGATGTACCCGTAGGTATAACACCGGTTCAAGTGGACTTTACCATGTCTGACACGATCGTGTGTCACAATGAAGTTGTGTCGTTCACAGATTTGTCTATTGATTCACTTAACAATTGGCTCTGGTGGTTTGGTAATAGCACCCAGAGTTCTACTGTTCAAAATCCTACATATGCTTTTATGGATACTGGAACCATGATTATTACCTTGATTGCAGGTCATAATGGGTGCAATGACACTATGCAACACTCCCTGGTGGTTATGCCTCCTATACCCATATTCACAGTTTCTCCTACTGTGGGTTGCACGGTGCCTCACTTCGCAACCTATACTGATATGTCTATCGGTGCAGAAACCTGGCTATGGGACTTTGGTGATGGTTTCACATCTACAGATACAAATACCACTCACACCTATACAGCCCCAGGTGATTATACGGTTGAGCTGGAGGTAACAAATTCCAATGGGTGCATCGCTTCAGAATTTGCATCGGTGGTGATTCCCGAGTTGAATGCAGATTTTACCACACCTGATACGCTGGGGTGTTTCTCTCTCACTAGTTTTTTTACTAATTCATCGACCTTTAATTATACCCCATCCTTGACAAGCTATGGTTGGTACTTCGGTGACGGGTATTTTAGTCCCTCTTCGAACCCTTCGCACTTATATCAGGATACTGGAGTGTACGAGGTTACATTGACTATTGTTGATTATTACGGGTGTATTGACTCATTGGTTGTACCGGATTATATCCACGTAAACGGCGTCTATCCTGATTTTTCATTTGATTTGACCACTGGTTGCACTCCTCTTACGGTGAATTCCGTGGACTCAACTGTTGGGACACTACCTATTGACAGCTGGGTTTGGAATTTTGGAGATGGCTCGCCCATGGACAGTACTCAAAATGCGACTCATATTTATTCAAACCCGGGAATATATTCGGTGCAGCTCACTGCGGCAGATTCCAATGGATGTTCGGATTCAATCAACTATCCAAATATAATTTCCACGAGCAGACCCATTCCCTCGTTCTCTTACAAATCACCAGTTTGTATTACAGAAGATATTGGAATTGTTAATAGTTCCTCGGGTGATGGAATCACCTACTTATGGGATTTTGGAGATGGGAATATTGATTCCGCAGCTAATCCTATTCATGGATATGCGGATACTGGTATCTATATTATTATGCTCGTTGTAACCGATAGTAACGGATGTGACAGTTCACTGTTCAGCTTTGTAACAGTTGAGCCTCCACCAACAGCAGGTATGATTGTTGACACTTTAAACACTAACTGCCCTCCGTTGGTCGTTTCCTTTCTGGACTCCTCATCAGGAAATGTAACGTCCTGGTTCTGGGATTTTGGGGATGGTGCAACTTCCGCCAATCAAAACCCGATTCACACATATTCATATCCCGATACCTTTGATGTGACGCTTGTTGTTTCCAATGCAACTGCTTGTGCAGATACGCTGGTGTTGCCTAATCTGATTAAAATAGGTGGGCCATATGGCTCCTTTACTATTAATCCTGATTCAGGTTGCGTACCCCTGGATGTGACTTTCCAGGCAAATGCGTACAACACAACTATTTACGTTTGGGACTTTGGGGATGGATTTATTGATTCAGTGTCTGGCAGTACCGTTATGCGCACCTATCTGAATGTAGGTACACCACATCCAGTTCTGATCTTAATTGATTCCCTGGACTGTCAGTTGCCGGCTCAATTACCTGACCCTGATTCATTGCTGATTGACGACCCTGCAGCATCATTCGGAAGTAGTACAACTTTGCTGTATAGTACACTTTGCGGAGTGGATACCGTGTATTTCTTCGATTCATCTACAGTACAGTCTCCTTATACAAGTATAATTTCATGGAATTGGGATTTCGGCGATGGTGGCTCTGACACGGTGCCTAACCCTTATAATATATATGCCGATACCGGAACATATACCGTTGTACTTCAGGTGGCCAATACATTGGGTTGCATCAAATATGACACGCTCACCATTGAGGTAGAGCTTGACACTATTAATGTTCTGACCGCGAGCGTGTCTTTGTATAATGATGTGTTATGTGGAGGTGATAATACAGGCAGTGCCACAGGATTAGCAATAGGCGGAACCATGCCTTATTCTTATTTGTGGTCAGATGATTCTGCTCAAACAACGGTTCAGAGTACTGGATTAATCGCCGGTGCTTATACTTTGTGGGTTGTTGATTCTAATGGGTGCACCGACAGCGCGACCATTACAATCAGCGAACCAGCAGTCTTAGCGGCTGATATAATCGATAGCTCGATGGTGACATGTAACGGATATGCTGATGGTACTGCCGAAGCTGTCGCGTCTGGAGGGACCGGAGCTTATACTTATCAATGGAATGATCCAAGTGCTCAAACCTCCTCTGTAGCTGCAAATCTTGATACGGATACACTCGTTATTACTGTGGCTGATTCCCTGGGCTGCACCGCTCAGGATTCCATTGTGATCACACAACCTAATGTTCTTATGCTTAGTAATGGTGGTCAAATTAATGTCACATGTTTTGGTGGTGCAGATGGGGAAGCGATTGCCAACACAACAGGTGGCACCCCTCCATATACCTACTTGTGGAGTACTGTTCCGGTGCAGACCGATACGATCTTGGATAGCCTGGTCGCAGGCAATTATACTGTCACAGTACAGGATACATTCAATTGTGTTGATAGCCTGATCTTCGTCATCACGGAGCCTCCTGAACTGTATGCACAAGTCATAGATACGACCAGCATTGGATGCTATGGACAATCAACAGGAGAAATATTGATAAAAGCATATGGAGGGGTGCCACCGTACACGATTGATTGGCCAGGTGTAGGAGACACCGGTACTACCGCTGATTCACTCTGGTCGGGAACTCACTTTTATAATGTTACTGACGCTTCGGGGTGTACATATTCCGATAATGTTTGGCTGTCCCAACCTGGTGAAATCGTTGTAGCTATAAATGTAGGAGATGGAGTCATCTGCACAAATGGGTCAGACTCTGTTCAGGCATCGGCTGTTGGCGGAACTCCACCACTCACTTATGTTTGGAGTGGCTTGGGAACCGGTACTTCCTGGAAATCAGTAACACCTGCTACTACTACGACATATCAATTAGATGTTACAGATGGGAATAATTGTAATGTGCAAGACAGTGTACAGATAATCGTTTACGAACTCATCAAGGTAGGAGTATGGGCAGATACTGTTTGTGTGGGTGATAGCATTGCCCTGGAGGTGTACATTACTGAAGGGATGCATAGTTCCTATTCCTATGTCTGGGATTTTGGGGATGGTGTGATCGATACCACAGGTGATACCAATGCATCTCACGTTTACAGTAATGTGGGATCTAGTTTGATAAATTTAACTGTTATTGGGCCCGATGCTTGTGTCACAGATTCATTGGTGTTCGATATGGTTACCATCTTGCCGTCTCCCGTCGCTTGGTTTTCTGCGAGTGCTTATATCACCAATACTTCTAACCCGTTAATTAGCTTCACCGATCAATCGATTGGCAGCGTGTTTGGTGATGTGATCAGTTCCTGGTATTGGGATTTTGGGGACCAGTCTTATTCTGACTACCCAAGCGTAAGTCATTCGTATCTGGATTCAGGCACCTATACAGTCACACATAGCGTAGTGAATCAATTGGGGTGTACCGATACTGTAACAGTGGATATTAGGATCAACCCAAACTTTGAGATTGAAGTTCCCAATGCATTTACTCCCGATCCAAACGGTGGAAATGGAGGTGCTTATGTTGTCGATGCATTGGACAACAATATTTTCTACCCCATAACGAAATTTGTGGAGGAGTTTCACATGACCATTTTTAACCGTTGGGGGGAGATGGTATTTGAATCGTTTGACCTTGCCATTGGCTGGGATGGATATTATCGCAGCGTGCTGAGCCAGCAGGATGTGTATGTTTGGAAAATTGAGTTGCGATATATTGACGGTAGCGTGTATCAACAAATTGGAGATGTAACATTGGTGAGATGAAGGATATTGTACGGCAACATATTGTTTATATGGTCTTGACCATGTTCATCACGGTGGCGGCCGAATCAACCTGTGCCCAGAAGAAGATGAGCAAAGAGGACAAAAAACTCAAGCAGGAAGCTGACTATTACTTCAGCTTTAAAGATTATAAAGGAGCACTGGCTATATATAAGACATTGCTTCATGGAAAAGATAGTTCACCGGAACTCAATTACAGAACTGGAAAGTGCATTTTGGAGACCCTTAAAGACAAAAAGGCGGCCTCTGTGTTCTTTGAAAAGGCAAGTGAAGGTGGGTATAAAGAGTCCTATTTTCATTTGGCTCAATGGTATCACTTCCAGGAGCAATTTGACAAGGCGCATGAGTATTACAAGAAATACAATGAAATTAAATGGAAGAAAAGGATTCATAAAGAAAATATGGGGCATTACCTGCAGTCATGTGCAACAGCGCAAAACATGATTGATAATCCAGTTGAGGTCAGCATTGAGAACATGGGGGAATCGATCAATTCCAAGCATTCTGAATATGTGCCCGTCATATCCATGGATGAAGCATACATGATATTCACATCGAGGCGGCCTGGAAGTACCGGTGGTAAAATCGATCCCTATGGACGATATTATGAAGATGTTTATATCAGCAAACAGGAAAGAGAAGTGTGGACCAAACCAGAACTCATTGGATCCAATATTAATTCGGAAAACCATGATGCCAGTGTGGGGCTGTCCGCTGATGGTTTTACCTTAATAACTTATAAGACCAATGAGGAGGGTACAGGGGGTGATCTTTATTGGTCCTTGTTGGACGGAGAGGTATGGCAGGCACCTTCTAAGTTTCCGAATGGAATTAACACGTCATATTTTGAGCCAAGTGCGAGCTTTTCGCCAGATATGAAGGAGCTGTACTTTTCCTCCAATCGGCCAGGAGGGCTTGGAGGACTGGACATCTACAGTGTCAAACGATTGCCAAATGGAGAATGGGGATTACCAAAGAACCTGGGGCCTGCAGTCAACACCGTTTTCGATGATGATGCTCCTTTTATCCATCCGGATAACATGACGCTTTACTTCAGCTCCAAGGGCCATGAGACCATGGGTGGTTACGATATATTTAGGGCAGCAAAGAATGACGACGGCTCATGGGGAGCGGTGGACAACCTTGGATACCCAATCAATACAACTGATGACGACGCCTATTTTGTTCTTTCTGCTGATGGGAGGAGAGGTTACCTGTCATCAAGCAGAAAAGGAGGGTTTGGGGAGCAGGATATCTATGTGGTGCACCTGACCGATGATGTTGGCGACTTGACTATAGTCAAAGGGGTAGTCAGTATTGCTGTAAATGATTCTACAGTAATCCCTTTCGGTGCTGTAATATCAGTAATAGATTTGGAGACCCATAGGTTGCAAGGTATTTACAGATCCAATTCGTCAACAGGCAAATTCCTGATAGTGATACCACCTGGGAAAACATACCAAATGGAAGTAGCTGTCGAGGGTTATGAACCTGTGCGCCGGGATTGGTACTTTGATTATGATGCAGGCTTCCGAACTATCTACAATTCTATTGAATTAACAAGCAGAATTGAAGAGACAAACAAAGATGCAGAATAGATATATACCTATATTGATTGCGTTGATGCTGACTCCGCCTCTCTTGACGCAAGGGCAGGACCCGCAGTTTTCGCAATTCTATGCTGCACCGATGTATCTCAATCCAGCATTCACAGGCAACACCGTACAAGGCCGGGTTACCGCCAATTACCGTAAGCAATGGATAAAAGTACCAGGTGCGTTCACCTCATATAGCTTCTCATACGATCAGTTTTTGAGAAAGTACAAGAGTGGGATAGGTCTTATGTTTATAAATGACAAAGCGGGGAGTGGGGCCCTAAAGTACAGTAGTATAGGAGGATTGTACTCCTATGTTTTTAATCTAACCAGGACAGTTGGAATAAGGGCAGGGGTTCGGGCATCATACATCAGCCGTGATCTGGATTTCTTCTACCTGAAGTTTGCGGATCAGATAATCCGTGATGATCCTTTCGGCACTATTGAAACATTTGACAGAATTGGCAAGACTTATTTTGATTTTGCAACGGGTGCAGTACTGTTTTCGCAAAGTAGCTGGATAGGGTATTCCTTTGATCATTTGAACCGGCCAAATGAGTCATTTCTTGGGCAGGATACCAGACTACCCATCAAGTATACCGTGCAAGGCGGATATAAATATGTATTGACAGAAGATGTGAAGGGAAATGCGTTGGAAGATATAACGGCAGTTGTAATTTACAAGGGGCAGCAGGAATGGGATCAGGTGGATATGGGGGCCTATTACAGGCACAAGATGATGATTGTGGGGATTTGGTACAGGGGAATCCCCGGCTTGAAGACGTACAAGCCCGGTTATTCTAACAGTGATGCAATTGTCATTATGCTGGGCCTAAGGGTCCAGGATTACTTCCACTTTGGATATAGCTATGACGCTACAATTTCTAAACTGGGAATTGGCACCCAGGGTTCTCACGAAATAGCCCTGATCTACGAATTTGCTCAACCGGAGTACAAGCGCAACGGCAAGAAGCAGAACTTTATGGTGCCTTGTACCAAAATAACATTTACGCAGTAATAACAACAAACGAGTGGAATTAGAACGACACTCTAAGTAAAAACTACGTGGAGAGCACTAGGCTGCCCTTTTAGCAGAATAGTCAAACCACTCATCGCGCAAAGTGTACTTAATAAAAATAATTTTTTCATAATTCCATCTGTTTGCAGTCCAAATATAACGAACGCCCTGATACAGCTCCATTTTTGTTTATTCACAAAAATAGGTTTATAACCTCCAGTCTATCGTATAAAGATGCCTCTCTTTTGAGTATATTTGAATCATGAAGAAGGTCCACCACTTGCTTCTCTCCTTTACTGCTTTGGTCGCATTCGAACTGAGCGCGCAGCCTACTAACCAGGATTGCCTGGGTGCAATTGCTATTTGCCAAACTTTTTTTGCGGAATCGAATGCATATTCTGGTACTGGTAACGTACTAAACGAAATTAACCCAGCAACGAGTTGTTTAGCGTCAGGAGAGAAAAACGACGTATGGTACACATTTACCGTACAAACTTCAGGATCACTTTGCTTCACCATTACCCCCAATCTTGCAACAGATGATTATGACTGGGCGGTATTTGACTTAACGAGTGCCAGCTGTTCAGATATTTTTGGCAATCCTGCCCTGGAAATCAGTTGTAATTTTGATCCCGCTACAGGTGCTACTGGCCCTAACGGGCTGGGTGGCCCCCAAAATGAATCTTGTCTGACCGTCACCGCGGGGGAGATCTATGTGGTGAATGTGAGTCAGTTCTCTCCATCACCGAACGGCTATACCATTGATTTTTCAGCGTCTGGTGCCAGTATTTTTGACAATAGCTCTCCTGTAATTCAGACCGTTGATGACACTGTGATAAACTGTGGTGATGCAAGCATCACATTTTCATTTTCGGAAAGTGTGCTGTGCAGCACCGTTGATGATGGGGATTTTACACTTTCTGGCCCTGGTGGCCCCTATACGTTATCTGGTGTGACAGGAGCGGCGTGCGCTGGGGGAGGTACGCAGGAAATTCAGTACACAGCCAATATATCACCAGCTATTTCGGCGGGGGGAAGTTTCAGCTTGTGCATGACATCAAGTGCAGGAATCACTGATCTATGTGGTAATGTAGCTCCTGCCACTTGTTTACCTTTCACAGTAGCTGGGTTGAGCATATCTGCTGTCTCGATTGTAGATATCACTTGTTTTAATACAAGTACAGGCTCTGCTACAGTAGCTGCATCTGGTGGCCAGGCGCCCTACACCTACGTTTGGAGTACTTCACCGTCACAAACAGGGGCGACTGCTGTTGGGTTGAGTGGGGGATTTTACGCAGTTACAGCAACGGATAATGATGGGTGTAGCGGTACGATTACGGTAACCGTGCTGGAACCTAAAGTGATACCGACTAGCTTTGATGTTACATGTGATAGTCTTGGGTGCGATGGCAGTGCCTCAGTATCACCTGTTGGTGGCACCTCGCCTTATAGCTATCAGTGGTATGATCAGTCTTTCAATCCCTTAGCTGGAGAAACTAATTCAAGTATCAACAATCTATGTGCCGGGGCCTGGTGCGTGGTAGTGACAGATAATGCCAATTGCAAAGATACAACCTGCGTCACAATTCTGTTGCCGGCAGTTAATATTACTCCAACATTGACAAGCTGTATTGGCTACTGTGATGGAGTTGCTGCGCTAACGGCAAATGGCGGGCTGGCGCCATTTACTTATCAGTGGCAAAACCCTCTCGGTGTTCCTATAGCTGGCGAGACGGATTCTATATTAGACAGCCTTTGCCTGGGCACGTATTATTTAGACATCCAGACTGCTAATGCCTGTAATTTGGTGGATAGTGTTGAGATCTTGGATCCACAAGTGGTGGATGCGAATATCAATACGTTCAAGGACGCGTGTTTCGGCACCTGTGATGGAAATGCGGCGGTTACAACGTCTGGGGGCTTATCCCCGTATACGTATACCTGGGATGACCCAAACGCTCAAACATTGGCCTTGGCCACCGGCCTATGTGCCGGGACTTACATCGTGTCCGTAACAGATGCCAATGGTTGTGGCCCTGATATAGATACCATTACCATTGGCACTAATCCCGAAATTATCACAACAATTACTGTTATTGATCAAAATTGTGATTCCGTTGACGGCTCAGCTACCGCAGTAGTGACAGGAGGTATTGTGCCCTATTCGTACTTATGGGACAACGCAGGAGCCTCAACTCTGGCCAATGCACTTGGGTTGTTTGCAGGAACTAACTTGCTGGTAGTGACAGATAGCAGTCAATGTACAGATAGTGTCACCGTTCTAATTGGTTATGCGGATAGCGCGAAAGCTATGATTAATGTAGATCAACCGATTACCTGTACAGGTTTGTGTGACGGAGAATTATCTGTAGTTGGAATCAGTGGTGATACTATAGTTAGTCAAGTCTGGAGTATAAAAGATACGGTTCCTTCAATTGACAGTCTCTGCCCGGACACCTCCTTCAGCGTGACGGCTTATAATCAAGATGGGTGCCCAACAGTACTGACAGTGCTACTTACGGAACCGGAATTGATAACGTCTACCATCTCATCGAGTAGCGAGACTTCTTGTAATAGTCAGGACGGGTCTATTACCTTATCACCTGCAGGAGGTACTCCGCCTTACACTTTTACCTGGTCACCTGTAATAAGCACAACGGCATCTGTTGGTAATTTATCTGCGGGGACTTACTCTGTAACACTCGACGATGCAAATAACTGTCCGCCTGATAGCCAGACGGCTACTCTGGCAGTGCCACCTCCCATAGTGCCTGCGACTGTTCCCGCTCCAGCTTCCTGTTTTGGATTTATGGATGGCAGCGTTATTGCCTCAATAACAAGTGGTGGGGCATCTCCTTATACATTCACATGGGATGCAAGTGGATCAGTGGCAGGTACAGACTCAACTTCATCGAATACCGTTCTGGGTGCCGGTACTTACACGGTTTCGGTGACAGACATCAATAATTGTCCTATCACCACTTCTTCTTCCGTGGTGGTTGAACCAGATCAAATAAACACCGTTCTTAACTTTTATTGCATAAATGGGGAAGGCGCCATATCCAGCACAACTACAGGAGGAACACCTGGATATGACTATATATGGTCAAATGGGTCGATATTTTCAGAACTAACACTACTGGACCCAGGCACTTATTCGGTAACCGTTACAGATGTTGTTAACTGTCCTCCTGACGAAGAGACCGTTGTAGTATTGCCGTGTGACGTAGAGATCCCGACAGCTTTTACGCCTAACGATGACGGTGAGAATGACCTGTGGGATCTCAAGAACCTCCAGTTCTTTGCCGAATCCCAAATATCTGTTTATAACCGTTGGGGTGACCTTGTATACAAAACTACGGGATATGACAACCCGTGGGATGGCAAGCACAGGGCTACCGGAATCGATTTACCAACTGCAGTATATTACTACGTGATTGAGAATGTAGCGGAAGATTATGTAGCTGAAGGAAGCAGGTTGGTTGGGTATGTTACCATAGTTCGTCCATGAGAGAGAAAAGATATCTATATACTGTGCTTGTCGCAATGTGTTTGCTGGCAGCAACATTTGTCCATGCACAGCAACCACCCCAGTACAGCCAGTTCATATTTAATAATTTCCTAATTAACCCCGCAGTGGGAGGCACCAATGATTATATAGACATGAAGTTAGGGTATAGAACTCAATGGGTAGGCTTTGGTGCTCAACCGGTTACGTATTTATTCAGCATTCATTCGCCAGTGCATTTTGGTAATAGGGAGCCCGGTAAGCTGGAGGATAGAAATCACCATTCATTGGGAGGATATGTAACTAAGGATGACACTGGGCCAATTGGCAAGCTCAATTTCTATGGATCATATTCCTACCACATACGCCTGGACTATTCACTGTATTGTTCATTTGGTTTCTTTGCAGGTGCGAAACAATATTCCCTTGATGCAGAAGGGCTTACCACACCGAACGGCACAGAGTTTTTGCCTTCAATTTCTACGATCACCCCAGATGCTGCTGTGGGATTCTGGATATATTCCAAGAAATACTTTGGAGGGGTAGCTGTTCATCAGCTGGTACCACTGGAGCTGGATGGAACCAGCAATATTTTGGCGATGCATTATTTCTTTACTGGAGGCTATGTTATCAAGTTGAGAAAGATAGAATCCAAACTCATTCCTTCAGCTCATGTTAAGCTTGGGTGGCTCACACCGGTGCAGGCGGATTTGATGGTAAAATTTGATTATCAAAGCATTCTTTGGGTAGCACTCGCATACCGAAAGACAGATGCCATTATCGGAATAGTAGGATTTAATGTCCGGAATGCATTTCAGCTGGGATACGCCTTTGATTTCACCACATCCAAACTAAGGAACTACAGCTCCAACACGCACGAAATCATTATTTCGTATAAGTTCAAGCCGAGAAAGAGAATGCGGGATACGAAATGTCCGGATTGGGGATAAGCAATTACAGATTGGTAATTTTGGATTGATGCTTTCGAATGGATGGTTTTGATCAAGGGGCTTAGGTGAATCTTTCTGGCTTAACGCCTTCGTGGTAAATTAGCAATGATCGGATGGAAATATCTCAATCCTGGCAATATTGCCTGATGTAATTATAGGCTTTGAGGTATCCGAGATCACCAGATTTTTGAAGGTCTTCGCAGCATCCAGTCTTATCTTCAAGGAAATATTTGACATTGCCACGGTTAAAGAGTGCTTCAGCCAGAACAGGTTTCATGGCCGCGGCCTTATTAAATTCTCTCGTGGCCCCTTTGTGGTCTTCCAGTATTGTCTTTACATTTCCCCTCTTATTACAAGCGTCAATCTCCTTCTCAGCCAAATCAATGGTCATGTTGAAGTCTACAATAGCCGCCTCAAAATCTTGTAATATGAATTTAACTGAACCTCTGGCCAGGTAAGCCCGTGCAAACTCCTCATCGACCTTGATGGATTCGTTGTAATCTTCAAGTGCACCCTTCATGTCGTCGGCGTCTTGCTTCGTGTTTCCCCTGAGCAGAAAGTCAATAGCCGTAGTGGGTTCGCCTGTCTTGGGTTTTACTTTCTTATCCTTGGTCGCAGCAGTCTTCACAGCCTCCTTGGACTTAGCGTCGGGACTCTTGTCTTGAGCGGCAGCGACAGTAGTTAATATGCAGAGCGCAGTAAAGAAAACGACATTCTTCATGAAAATCGGGTATGCCAGATCAATATTATCTCTTTCCGGTGCAATAATTACGGATATACGTGATATTTATCACTATTGTTATGTTAATAGTACGATCTGCGAAGTACGAATATTTACGAATATGCGAATGAGAAAATGGCTGATACCTGAGATTAACTGAGCCATTATTTGATATGTTATACGGGATAATGAGCAATGATGGATGGTGTGAAATATCTCAGATCCGGAATTAAGATAATTTGGTTTAGCGCTGTTATTTTAAATTATCACGATACGGTAAGACGCGGCAACTAATATTCTTACTACATTTACTGACACCAATCCAACCTTATGAGACTTTCACGATACACCTTTGTGTTAATCGCCTTGATAACAGCCCTGTCTTTGAGCGCATGTAAAAAGAGGAAGCTCAACAAACAGACAACTACTGCGGAAGACAATGCACTTGCTGAAGACGTGTTTGATGATATATTTAAGAATATCAACGAGGCAGCTGATGAACAGAACCTGGATGGAACAGCTAAAATGGGCTGGTCACAGGACTACACATTTGCAAGTTCATGCGCGACGGTTACTTTGAACCCACCCGCATGGGATACAACAATGTCACCTCCAGCATGGAACAATACATTTCCCAAAACACTTACCATTGATTTTGGAAGCACTAACTGTGTGGGAAATGATAGTAAAGCCAGAAGAGGAAAGATTATTTCAGTGTTCACCGGCAAGCACAATGAAGCAGGTACACTTGTAACTACTACACTGGATAATTACCACGTTAACGATTACCATGTAGAGGGTACAAAAACGGTGACCAACAATGGAAGCAATACATTTTCAATTGAGGTAGATGGAATGGTAACTTCACCTGATGGGAATGACGAGGTGTCCTGGACATCTACCAGAACCAGGACCTGGATCGAGGGACAGAATACCAATTTCTGGACGCTTAATCCAGATGGCACTTGCTGTGCGGCTTTGGACGGAATTTTGGATGATGTGTATTCTATTACTGGCACTGCAAGTGGCAATAACAGGAACGGCAGGAATTTTGAAGTGGAAATTACCGTACCCCTTAGGGTTGAGTTCTGTGGATGGATCCCAGAAATTACAGAAGGGATAGTGGAGATTCAGCCAGAGGATTTAAAGCTGAGAAAGGTGGATTTTGGGGATCGGGAGTGTGACAGAACGTATGTGGTCACTATAGGTAAGAAAGCCTACACCAAAACTTATTAGTGAATCAAAGCTCTTATTTGAGCTTCCGTTGAAGTATTTTTTCCAACTGCTCGTGACCAATCTTTTTGGCGATTATCTTCTTATCCTTGTCCAATAGGAATATCTTGGGCGTACTATCAATGTCATAGAATTCTCTAAATGGACTTCTCAATTCAAAGTCCGCCACATTGATCCAATCGTACTCATGCTTTTCCATGTAGGCAATCCACTTATCGCGTTCCAGTTCAGTGCATATGGCATAGACTTTTAGCCCTTTGCCTTTAAACTTGTCATAAACCGCTTTGATCTTCGGCATTTCCTTTTTGCAATGGCCACAGTCAGGATCCCAAAATACCATCATTAAGTAATCAGCGTCAATAGAGTAGAGCGGCATGAGTTTTCCATTTCTATCCTTTAAGTTGTATAGGGGAGGGGCCTGCTTTCCAATCAACGTTGGTTTTATAGACCTGACCCTATCACTTATTTTGAACAACTGTACAGAGTCTACCCAGGAGTCTGCCATACCTGTCATGTAGTACTTCTCTGCAAGGTGAACAAACACCGCGTCCATACCCATGATCTTTGAGGTCTCATACTTGTAGATGATCTTACTCAAGGTGTACTTAAAGATCTCGTCATTTTGAACGGCCAGCGCCAGAAGCGCATCTGCCGAAGCATTGATCGAATCAGGAATTTGTGCGGTCATCTTCTCCATAAACCGCATGAGCCGTCCATGATATATAGGTGTCCTCAGGATATTGTCAGTTGAAAAGTCAACATTATCCCAAAAGTGTCTTTTGAGGTATTTGTATTGAAATAAAGAATCAATCACCTTGCCGTTCTCATCTTTGGGTGGCTTGGGGATTTCAGGGTCTTTCATCGCCTTAAATAGGTGCGACAGAAAAGACTCTGGGTAGTTCTTCATAATTCCCAACTTATAATCCTCTACCTGGGAGTTGACTTCCCTCAGTTTCTTCCTTATGATTTTCGTGGAGTCCTTGTCGTCTTTTTCCGAAAGTCTGTCTAATGCTTTCTTATAACCAGCTGCATCTTTTTGCAAGCTGGCAACGAGGTTAAAATGCTCGTAGAAGAGTTTGTTCTCCAGTGAGTTCTTGACCTCCATATTTGCTACGAGGTTTCCCGTGTCTGTGCTCAGCTGAAATTCCTGCTCATTTATGATAAATTCGAAGTAGGTGTTGCCGGGTAGAATTATCGAGTATATACCGGGAGGAAGCGGATCATCTCCCTTAAACTCGCAAACACCCCTGGAATTAAATGCGGAAGTGTCTTTATAGTATTGCTTTTTGCCGAAATAACCCGCCAGGTAACACACTGTGTCACTATAGCCTCTCACGGTAATTGTAATGTTGTGCCCGCTGCCTTCTTTATCTCCAACCTTCGCTAAGCCAACATGTACCAGTAATAAAGCAGCGATTAGCGTTCCTATTTTTTTATACATCTCTCAAAAATGTTTAACGAACTGCGATTCGTGAAGCATAAATTATGCCGATTCAGGATGAAATCGATTTGTTAAGCTTCAATCAACTGTTCTCAACTTCTGCTAAATCCATCTTGCAGACGGGACAGGCGCCTGCTTCTTCATAGGTTTTTCCATTTTCGCAATCCATTGGGCATTGGTAGGTAGCACTTTCATCACCGTCAAGCTGCTCAGTACTGTTCTTACAATCGCCACATCCTGTTGACAATGCACCAATCGTAAATAAGCAAGCAAAACTCAATATGTATATTCCTTTCCTCATATCAGTAAAACTATAGATTTTTCGTGTTTAGTTGGCAAAATTAACGCTTTATTAACATGGTACGAATACTGATTAGTACGAATGGTGTGAATTCTCTTGAATAGTGAAAGGAAATTCTAAACTCCTTATGTCTTCCGCCGTACATTTGTAACGATTTGTATTCGTAATTATCATTTTACGGTGTATCTCAAACCCAGATACATTGTTCTGCCGAAAATTGGCCCCCAAACGAGGCTAGCATCAAAGTATGGACTGAACGGTGCTTCGCTGGCGATGATGGGGTTCTCTTGTTTGAAGTCCAATAAGTTTTCACCCCCCAGGTAAACTTCAAACTTCTCCTTCCATGTCTTGCTGACCTGCGCATTCATCAATATGTAATCCGGAGACCATTCTGCAACTTGATATGCAACAGGATTTAGCGCGGTGCTGGGAATTCTCTTTTGCCCAATCCAATTCAGGGTATAATCGAACCTCCAGTACTTTCTGGTTTCATAACCGAGATTGATAAATGATCTATGCGATGCAATAAGAGGTTTTAAAAGTAGCTCTCCATCGTAGGTGGCCTTAACCTCGTTGTACCGGTAAGCTATACGCATGTCAAGGCGATTAACTATCTCATAATCCAGCTGAAGTTGAATGTTGTGAGCGTACGATAGTCCATCGAGATTATAGAAAACGGCCTTTTGCGCATCCTGATCCAGGTCAAGGATAATCTGGTTCTCAAAATTAGTCTTATAAAGATCAACTGTAAATAGGCCATCCCTGTAATCGACAGTGAACTTTCTTGTGTAATTGAGTCCGTAGTTCTGAGCAATTTCCGGCTGCAGTCCATATGGGGTGTCGTTTCCATCTCCCTGGATGACTATTGTCCTTGAACTGGCTAATATGCCTTTGTTCTCCGAGATGATATTTGCGGAGCGGAGACCACGGCCCGCCGAGGCTCTTATGACATTCTTCTCACCAATCTTATATCTCAAGTGCATTCTGGGCGTAAATATCAATCCATAGAGATTGTGGTAATCGGTTCGTACCCCTACAACTGCCGTAAACTTCTCCTTGTTGAGATAGGTATACTCAGCAAAGGCCCCAACAACCAGTTCTTCTCTAGTGAAGGTGGTATCATTCAGCGCCTCATCGTATTTATCATCGAAGGCGCTGGCACCGATGCGAATATTGTGCTGTGTGGTTTTGAATATACTCTGGTAGATAAAATTTGCGTATAGGGTTGATTCCTTAGCATCATAACGGTTTGTTCCGAAGTAACTCTTTTGGTCATCATTGGAAGCCGAGACTTGCAATCCGACGGACTTCCATGGCCGATCTTCATATACTTTTCCAAACTTGGCCCATCCCTGAACCCTTTTTAAGTCCAGCCCCATACCCCAAATTTCGGTTGAGCCTTCATCCGTTAACGGTTCAAATATACTCTGGCCTGCAATATGTGCGCTCATCGCACCTTCGATGCCTAACTGCATTCTGAAGCCGTCATCCCCGGCGAACTTCCATCGATTGATTCCAATAAAATTCTGGTTGATCGTATGATCAAGAAATCCATCTCCATTTAAATCGTGCTTCAGAGGATTTGCTGAGGCGTGCAGTAGAATTCCAGACCCAAGTTGCTTTGACAATGCCTGGTTGAACACGACATTCCCTTCGACTCGACCTTTCTCATTTGTGTACGTTGTTAAATAGAGTTTGTCATCTATTTCTGGCTTTCTCAGTTCTACGTTAATCTGTCCTGCTATGCTTTCATATCCATTGGCAACAGAGCCCATGCCTTTGTTCAGCTGAATGCTGCTGATCCAGGGACCTGGTATATAGGTGAGGCCATAGATAGATGAGATACCCCGGACATAAGGCATATTCTCTCTGGTTATCTGAATGTAAGGGCCTGATAAACCCAGCATCTGTATCTGCTTGGTTCCCGTAACGGCATCTGTAAAGCTTACATCCACACTTGGGTTCGTCTCGAAGCTTTCCGATAAATTACAGCATGCTGCTTTGAGTAGTTCCTTCTTTCCAATATGCTCTATTTTGATGGGATCCATTGTAGATATTTGCGTAGAACGAGTTCGGTGCACCACCTCCACAACTCCCAGGTCAACTGATCTATCCAGTAGAATTTCAAGATGATTGGATTTGGTCACATTAATTGTGTCGTTACCATATCCAATAAAACTGACTATCAACGAATTGGAAAGCTCAGTACGGGCTATAGAGAACTCACCGCTCACATCAGTGCTTGTTCCTAATGTAGTACCTGACCAGTAGACATTAGCACCAATTAGTGCTTTCAGTTGCCCATGTTCATCTTTCTCCTGTATTTTACCAGAGATAACCTCATTGCTATTCTGGGCAAAACCCATGTTAGCGATCAGTAAAATCGCAACACAGTACAGCTTATGTTTGCTCAACATAATTTAATGTTTCTCAACTCCGTCTCTATAAGCGCAGCAGTTAGGAAGTTTGCCATATGCTTCTTCGGTGGCTTTGACCTTGTCGGTGTCATGGCCTATATCGGCAATAGCCTGATGGATCGCGTCCTCGGTAACTTTGTCCGAGCGATAAATCACTTTAAGCTGTGACTTATCTCGATCGTATTCTGCTTGCTTTACACCTTTGATAAGAGCGCCATTTTCTATTCTCACCTTGCACATGCCGCACACACCGCTTACCTGAAACTCAATAGTCCTGGTTTCCTTGGCTTTTTTCTGAGCTTGCGCCTCGCTAATTGCAGGCAGCATGAATGCTCCTAGCAATAGTATTTGTATGATATTTTTCATTCTGATTGAATTAAAGTTGTATACGAAATTAGTGGTCAGTACCTGGCACTAACCGAATCCTGACAACCTTAATTTAAGCGTAGAAGGTGAAGGAGCAGTTCATCTTATAGAACGGAACCGCTTCTGGAGGTGGGAGATCATAAAAGTACAAACCTGATGCTCTGGATGATTCCCCAAGCATTGGCTCTATTACCGCCAAGCATATAAGAACATCCTGCTGAGCGATTTCTGGAACCCGCTGAACTGATGCACCAAACTGGTCTAAATCTATCCTTAGTACTTGATCCTCCTCACGACAGCAGTCATCGTTCTCATTTGCTTCATCACAACCGCATCCTGCTCCTGTGAACAACGCAACATCAGCTAGATGCCCGCCACAGAAGTGCTTTTCAATAGACACTCCAAAAGTTGGAAGAACCAGTAGTAACGATAATAATATGGCGTTAATCTTATTTATCATCTGGGTGCAAATATAACGATATCACCGCAAAAAAGTTGCCAAAAGCAATTCCTAATCAGGTACCCTGGTAGAATCAACCTAGATATACGCTTCTAATCCAAAGCTTCATAGACCGAGTTACTGCTTTTAAACTCCGGAACTATTTCCTTCATTTTCTTTACGATAACCTCGTTGTCTTGGGCGGCGAACATGTTAATAAGTGTGTCAATTTCCGTGGTGATGCTCTCCCAGTCATACTCTCGAACTTTTGCTATCATGATCTTTGAGTTATGCGTTGGCCTTGTGTTCTCCTGATTTGCCAGTAACTCTTCCTTCAGTTTCTCGCCTGGCCTGAGCCCGGTATAAACTAGTTTGATGTCTTTGTTTAGCTCGAGCTTTGACAACTTTATCATCTTCTTGGCCATGTCATCAATCTTCATCGACTTGCCCATATCAAATATGTAAATCTCTCCACCAACGCCAGTAGCCCCAGCCTCTAGCACGAGCTGGCAGGCCTCGGGAATTGTCATGAAGTATCTACTCACCTCGGGGTCAGTGACCGTCACGGGGCCCCCTTGTTCAATTTGCTTGCGGAAGCGCAATACTACAGACCCATTGGAGCCTAGAACGTTGCCAAACCTCGTGGTGATAAATTTGGTCTTCCCCTGGCGCTTGGATAATCCCTGAATATACATTTCTGCTAAGCGCTTGGATGCTCCCATCACATTAGTGGGATTCACAGCTTTGTCGGTTGAAATAAACACAAAATCCGAAACGCCATGCTCCACAGCCTTGTCCGCCAGTATTTTGGAACCTTTGATGTTCACCAAAATGGCCTCCGAAGGATTGTTCTCTATGGACGGAACATGCTTGTAGGCTGCAGCGTGATAGATGATTTCAGGATTGTAAGTGCGAAATACATTTTCCATTCTATCGGCATTCCGCACATCGCCAAGAACTGCTTCAAAGTTCTCCAAGGAAAGTTTCTCTTTCATTTCCAATTCAAGGTCATAAAGAGGGGACTCCGCCTGATCTAATAAGATGAGTTTTTTTGGCTTGAAGGCAGATGCCTGCCGTGCTATCTCGCTTCCGATCGACCCAGCGGCACCAGAGATTAGAACGATCTTCCCTTTAATCTGCTTTTCAATTGCCACCATATCCAGACGAATGGGATCACGTTCAAGGAGGTCTTCTATTTTGACCTTTTGAATTTGCCTGAAGCTAAGCTCCCCATTAATCCATCGATCGACAGGAGGAACGTTCAATACTCTGATATTGTAATCCATGCAAGTGTCAATTACAAACTGTTTTCTAGCAGCAGAAATGTTTTGAACAGCAATGACCATTTGGTTGATGTCCTTTGTTTCCAGCAATTCCCTTAGCTTGTCCGCATGGTATATTTTAACTCCTTCAAGCGTTTTCCCTGATTTGTTTTGGTCATCATCGACGAAGTAAGAAACGCGATACTTTGTGCCAGCATCCCTGTCCAATGTTCGTTTGGCAATGACTCCTGCTTCTCCCGCTCCAAAAATTATTACATCCCGTTTGGCCCTGGTAGGGTTTGTCTGTTCCATGTAGATTGATTTGATCAGGCCTCGTGAGCCAATCATTACAAACATTGTGAGCACGTAGTCAATTATTATTATTGAGAACGGTATAATAAATAACCCAATTGGAGTGAAGAAATGAGTGACAAGACTAGTAGCGGCGAAGACAACACTTCCTATTGTAACCACGAGGAATATCCGTTCTGCGTCCTTACCGCTGGTAAAACGAACAATTGCAGCATAGGTCTTGCCCAAGTAAAAACTAACAGCTCTTACCAACACCACCCAAGGAAGGGTGTAGGCCACTGGCTTGAGTTCATGGTCCGGAATGGAGAAATTGAATCTCAGCAAGTAAGCAAAAATAAATGCTGAGGCGCAAATACCTAAATCTATAAGCAGTATGATCCACCTCGGTATGTGTTTTTTCGAAAGAAACATTCTAAAACATCAGCGCTAGTTGCTCAAAATCAAAGGTAATAATTGTACAATGAAATAAAGGGGCCTCCAAGAATTGATTTCTGCCAATATTCCAAGGTTCTAAAAGATGATGAAAAGTACGGTTATTAGAATATACTTACAGATATTTGCACATTTATATATAGTTTGTAAACAGGATGAAATCAACTGCACTAACACATGTACATGAAGCCCTTGGGGCGAAGATGGTTCCTTTCGCCGGTTATAATATGCCAGTATCCTATGCAGGCATCAAAGAGGAACATCAGGCAGTACGGAATAGTGTTGGTGTATTTGACGTTTCTCACATGGGTGAGTTTATCTTAAAGGGTGAACGCGCCCTTGAGCTCGTGCAGAAAATTACCTCAAACGATGCTTCCAGGTTAACAGAGTGGAAGGTTCAGTACTCTTACTTTCCCAATGAAACAGGTGGAATCATTGATGATTTGCTCGTGTATAAATTGGATGGTGATGCGTACATGCTGGTGGTAAATGCATCTAACATAGAAAAGGACTGGGAATGGTTGGTAGTGAACAATACAATGGGTGTTGAACTGCACAATATATCTGATAAAACTACTTTGCTGGCTGTGCAAGGACCAAAGGCCGCAGAAGTTCTTCAGGGACTGACGGCAATAGACCTCGTAGAGATGAAGTATTACACATCTGAAAAGGGCGTTTTTGCTGGCGCAGAGAATGTACTGATATCTGCCACTGGGTACACCGGAGCAGGAGGATTTGAATTGTACTTTGAAAATGAGCATGCAGAATTGATCTGGAATAGTATATTTGAAGCTGGCAAGGCTCGAGATATCCAACCTGCTGGCCTGGGGGCGAGAGACACGCTTAGGCTTGAGATGGGATTCTGCTTGTATGGAAATGACATTGATGATTCGACATCTCCACTGGCAGCGGGACTAGGTTGGATTACCAAGTTCTCTAAGGAGTTTATAAATTCGGCTAATTTACTGAAGGAGAAGGAAAACGGAACTCAAAGAAAGTTGGTGGGCTTTGAATTGATAGAACGAGGAATTCCCAGGCAGGATTATATGATTGTTGATGGTAACGGAAAAGAAATAGGAACAGTGACTTCCGGTACCATGTCTCCTTCGCTTAACAAAGCAATTGGAATGGGTTATATTGATGTGTCCTCTGCAGTAGTAGACTCTGAGATATTTATCGTGATAAGGGACAAAAAAGTTCTCTCTAAGGTTGTGAAGCTCCCATTCTACAAGTCAAACTGAATTAGATCCCTTTGAAAATTCCAAGAGTTCACGTTTGTTATTCGCCTGAACTGTATTCCGCGTACGCAGAAGATAAACACGTTGTGGTGGTGATTGACGTGCTTCGGGCTACCACGGCAATTTGCGTAGCCTTAGACAGTGGCGCAGAGCGCGTGATTCCAGTGGTTGATGTTACAGTAGCAAGGGATTATCTGGGTAAAGGATACATTGTTGGAGCTGAAAGAAGTGGTGATATCGTGGAGGGGTTCGAATATGGAAACTCACCCAGTGAATATCGAGGCGATCATGTTAAGGACAAAACCATTGTGCTAACCACCTCGAATGGAACCTATGCAATCGCAGCAGCTCAGGAAGCTGAGGCAGTGGCAATGGGTGCCTTTATAAACCTCGATGCCGTGGTTAATTGGTTGTGTGAACATATAGATAAAGAGGTAATTTTGCTCTGTGCAGGCTGGAAGCGTAAATTTAATATGGAGGATACTCTATTCGCAGGTGCAGTTATAGAGCGGTTGAAGGAGATGGACATGATCAAAGAACTCACTGACTCCGGTATTGCGGCATTACATTTGTATCGTTTGGCCAAAGAAGATTTATATGGGTTCCTGGAAGATTCATCACACAGGAGACGTTTGAGAAAACTAGACATTACCGAAGATGTTATGTTCTGTCTCTCATTGAATAAAACTGACGTTGTGCCGATACTGACGCCGGATGGAATCATCAAGCTGTAACCAGGGAATGAAAAGAAAAGTAATATCTACCATTGCGATTTTAGCGCTTCTGTGCGCCACGGCGGAGGTGCTCTATTCTTGGGGGTTCTTCGCTCATAAAAGGATCAATCGCCTGGCAGTGTTCACCCTTCCGACTGGCATGGTCAACTTCTATAAATCTCATATCGAATATGTCACCGAAAACGCGGTTGCTGCTGACAGAAGAAGATATGCATTTGATGAGGAAGCACCAAGGCATTATATCGACATAGATTATTATGGTACGCATCCATTTGATTCAATGCCTCGGGGATGGAAGGCAGCAGTTGAGAAGTACACAGAGGACACGTTACTAGCCTACGGTATTGTACCATGGCACGTAGCCAAGGTGACAGGTTGGTTGACGCAGGCGTTTAGAGATGGGAATTTGGATAAAATTCTATCGCACTCAGTTGATCTAGGTCATTATATTGGAGACGCACACGTCCCGCTGCACACAACTTTGAATTATAACGGACAGCTTACCAACCAAAAAGGGATTCACGGATTCTGGGAGTCCAGACTGCCGGAGTTATTTTCAGATGAATACGATTACTTTGTGGGTAAAGCCGTGTATATTGAAAATCCATTGTTTTTTGCATGGGATGTAGTAGAGAAAAGTGCAATGGCAAAGGACTCTGTTCTATTATTTGAAGCCGCTTTGAATGAAAAGTTTGCCAAGGATCTTAAGTACGGCTATGAAGAGCGTGGGCAGAAGACGGTTCGCGTTTACTCGGTGGAGTATTCTAGAGAGTACCATGAGATGATGAATGGCATGATCGAGCGAAGAATGAGAGGAGCTATACATGCTATTGGATGCCTGTGGTACACAGCATGGGTTAACGCTGGTAAACCGGACCTTGAGAGCCTGACAGATAAGGAGATGTCCAAAGAACTAAAAAAGCAACTAAAAGAAGAGGAAAGGATGTGGCGAACGGGTAAAATAAAAGGTAGGGTGCACGAACAGTAGTTTTTGTAGAAAAAGGCGTCCTTTTTTGCAACAATTACGTCTAAAAGTCAGTATGATATTTAATATATTAGTACTAACTAAAAGACTTCATTCAAAATGAAGAGATTACAATCTCTTTTTTTCTTGATTACACTCGGTCAAGTAGTCGTTGTTGGTCAGTCTTTCCAGAAGAATCTGGAAATGGCTACGGCCTTGCAAGTTAAGGCGTTAAATCCTGTAGCTGACTCTCTGTTTTATATTACTGTCGTGGATCCTCAATACGGGATCAATATCTACGAAAATCTCAACTACCGCCTGGGGGGGGGATTCTTCAAGGACTGATAAGAAAGGATACGCCGCCAGGGGATGGATTGAAGACTATTACCCTGGTGGGAGCGTTCTACATAGAGGTTATTACACTGGCGGACATCTCAAAGTGTACAAGAATCACTATCCAGATGGTACAATTGAAAGGAGCTATAGAACAATGGATAACTACCGGAGCTCAATGGAAATATTTTATGCGGATGGTACCTTGAAGTCTCGTGTGCTTTATAGTGAAGGAGTTCCAATGAAGTGGGAGGACTTCTACCCTTCAGGCAAATTGGAGTATACCGAAGAGTTCAATAAAACCCTGGATTATTACTTGGCAAAAAAGTCATTTCACACGAATGGGAAATTAGATGAGAGCCTGCTTCTGGTTAAGGAATCAAAGCACCTCTATGAGAGTAAGAAGTTCAGTGATTCAGGAATGCTGGAAAAGAAGGGGAAGGTTGTCTTTAATGAATCTGAGTTTGACTATCGAAAAATAGGCAAATGGTCAATATATGACACCGCGGGAAGACTCGTTAAAGAGGAGTTTTACGTTGATGGAGTATTGGATAAAGAGAAGTCTCTCTAGGGCCAGACCGTTTTCTTCGGTTATTCTTGTTTATATCCAATTACAAGCACTGCACAAACAGGTTTTACTTCTGCCTTTGGCTTTGCATTTTCTGAGCTTTTACCCTCACCCTCAACAGCTCCGGAATCCGAGGTTGCGTCGGCCGCAGGAGCCGCTTCACCAAAAGCCAGGGCTTTGGTCTCATCTGGAAGCGAAACAGTTACGAGGCACTCAATTGTCGTTGGAAAAACAAGATCCCAATATGGAGCATTCTCATAATCCTTATTGGTAAATAGTAAATTGTCCTTGTGATCTTTAACGGTAAAAGACAGAGGCCCTCCCACATCAGTACATGCAGCAATTCGATACTTATTATCAGCATAGAAGATCACTACAAACTCCGAGCTATTATTTGTGAGCAAGGCGCGGTAATCTTTACCATCAGATAGAAAAGAAGATTCTGAATTGGCTTTTGCACACTCCGTTTCAACCTCATAGAATGGCCTTCCAACGTTTTCCACATCCGTTTTGCATTGAGAATAGGCGCTTAAACCCATTCCCATCCCGCACAGTACCACGGAAAATGTTACTACTCTAATGTTCTTCATCTGTCTTTAAATTTTAATTTATCCAGGGTAAATAATGTTTCTCTCTTAACCAATAATCCCATCTCTAATGGAACTCACAATCTTAGTGATGTTGGCCAGAGACGCAGGATTCATCGAGTAAGTACTCTCACATTTGATCGTACACAATTTATTTTCTGCATCTATTTCTGAAGCAACGTACTTGTATGTAACCTTGAGTGCCTTGAACGCTGTTTGAAGCTTAACCAATTCGTCTACCAGCTCAGAAAGTTCAGGTGCAGTATCTTTATGGTAATGTGGATTGAGAACCAGGATAACATTGTTTAGAGAAGTTACCTGGTCAGCCATTCTGTCGATCACTTCTTGATTGTTTTCCTCTTTAGCGTATTTGACAGCAAAGTACAATCCCTCTACCAATGCACCTGCCATCATCAATCCGAATAGGTCATGCCTGTTGCCCTCCTTGAGAAATGCTTCACAACTTTTGTAAGCGGAAGTGGTGATGGCAAGCATTTCTTTCTGATCTCCAACATTGCTACCAAATTTCTCCATTTGGGTAAAATTGAAGGAGCCAGATACACCCAAATCTTCAGCTAGTTTCTTGATTGCCGCCAGATGATTGATAGCTTCCTGGTTTTTGCCGTGCGCTGTGATATATCCCAAATCAGCTCCGAAGGTGCCTATATTAATAGCCTGCTTAAAAGATGTTGAATAGTTCTCAACATTGCTTGTAGGATTCAATGCATCAACAGAAAATGGCGCTGCCAAATTCTTCATTATCAAAGCGGTTTGCACCGGATTCTGAAAATGAAAAACCTTGTTATCAATTTTCAACAAGCTCGTAGTCTCTGTAATGTTTACTTCATCCTGTGGAATATCCTCAATTTCCTTTGCGTCTCCGCATCCCGAGCTAATAAAGGATACTATAGCTAATAGAGCAGTAGCGGAATAAAATCTGATCAATTTGGATTTCATCTGTTTGTTTCAGTTTTTAATAATATCAGTCAGCTGGAACTTACCTACCCTGTGTTGTAGTATTCATTACGGCTTGTTTCATGCTTTTGTATTATTTGATTTTCAATAAGAATTAAGCGAATTTATAAAAAAATAGACCCGAAGCCAATATACATTGTTTATTGAGTAGATTTAAAGCTTTCGGGTTAATCGTTGAGCATTACTGGCATTACCAACATGAGCAAATGCTCTCCGTCAACCGCGGATCCAGGGGCCTGAGACAATAACCCTGCCTTATTTGGGGCTGATAATTCCAGTATAATCTCATCAGAGTCAAGGTTGCTTAGCATTTCAGATAAGAACCTTGAGTTGAATCCAATTTCCATATCCTCTCCATCGTATTGACAGGTCAATCGCTCTACTGCTTCATTGGCAAAATCTAAATCCTCAGCTGAAACTTGCAGTTCGCTTCCCGATACTTTTAAACGTACCTGGTGAGTTGTCTTATTGGAGAATATAGAAACCCGCTTCACGCAATTTAAGAACGCCTGGCGGTCCACACTTAGCCTGTTTTGATTTTCTTTTGGAATCACAGCATCGTAATTGGGATACTTCCCGTCAATTAATCTACATACAAGGTTAGAACCATCTAAAGTGAAAAACGCATTTGAGTCGTTGTACTGAATGGATACCGAAATATCAGTTTCATCTTCAGGGAGCGCATTTTTCAGGAGGCTCAATGGCTTCTTTGGGATGATGAAAGATGCGCCGGTTTCAACCTTTGCATCACTGCGTCTGTATCGTACCAACTTGTGCGCATCCGTAGCTACGAAAGTGATATCATCTGTACTGAACTCGCACAGCACCCCGTTCATCACTGGCCTTAATTCGTCATTGCCTGTTGCAAATATTGTTTTACTCAGTGCCCTGGCTAGTAGTTCAGCGCTAAGATCAAGTTTCTCTCCATCGTCAATCGTGGGAATCTTCGGAAACTCATCACTGCTGTGACCGGAGAGTTTGTACTTGCCATAATCGGAACTGATCTGGATCCCCTGGTTGTCATTGTCAATCAAGAAAGTTAAAGGCTGCTCTGGAAATGTCTTAAGCGTATCCAATAAAAGCCGGGCTGGAATTGCAATACTTCCGCTATCCTTCGATTCGATGTCCACTTTGGTGGTCATTGTAGTTTCCAGATCAGAAGCCGAAATAGTCAGTTTGTTCTTTTTAACCTCGAACAAAAAATCATCAAGAATAGGCAAAGTATTGCTGGTATTCAGGACACCAGCAATAACTTGTAATTTCTTGGAGAGCAGTGAACTTGATACGATAAATTTCATCTAGAATTGAAATGATATGGTTGCTTATGGAATAGTACAAATATAGATTTTTGAATCCATTTAATATCAGTAAATCGTCAAATTTTCGAACTCTCTTGAGCTTTCTCAATCCCCTTGAGAAAATCAGGAAGCCTCCATATGACATTGCCGAAAACAAAGTACTGAATAGTAACCAGTTCGCTGCCACCATTAATTCGGGCATATAACCTATCTACGTCGTAAACTATCGGATTGCCGTTTACGTCCAGCCTGTCTTCCTCATCTGGTTTTAGATAAGCTTGCATGTAATTTGTTTCACCGTCCATGTTCTCAACAGTAAACATATGCACAGGGTTGGCATCAAATATAGAGTCAACATATTGTTGACTCTTTTGATTTGCAAATCCTTCGAACTGAATGTTCTTGAATTTAGTGAGATAAACCCTCAAGGCGATGGTATCATAATCTTCAATTATGGAATCATTGTGCAATGATTTGAGCTCATAAACCCAGTCTGGCTTCTTGACAATAGAGAATGAGTAGGTAGGGTCCCCGGGAAATTCAATTTGTACACTCCGGATATCCTTGAACTGGAGGTCAATAAAGGTCTTATCCCTCCATAAATCCAGGTTGGTGACATATCGGGTAGACAGATATCCAAAAAAGGAGGGAAGGTGCGTGATGAAGGGCTCTGATGACCCTTCAATGAGCATATATGTACCCATAGTGCTCTGCGTAGCACCCCCTACATAGTATACCTTGGCCGGTTCGTCTGCCCCCTGGTATATTTCTACTTTAGTTGCCCCTGACGCCAGGCGTGTGATTACATTGTTCCGGCTTGCTTTGGAAACAGGGCTTTTAACTTTCAGAAGGTTGATGGTCTTTAGCAGCACATTGATCAAATCCCTTCTGGCATAGTATTTCTCATTTACCTTCCACCTTCCCTTGCTTACCCTGGTTAGTGTGACTGACTTCTGTGCTTTGTTAACGAGAAATATTTTCGTGATAGATGCAGTGTCTTCCACAGCAAAATCGCGTCGCTCTTCTTTGATAGTCCCCCTGTTGCCCTTGTCTTTAAGATACAGGTAACCCGCCAGAATCCCGAGTATTGCGATCACTGCTATTAAGATTCTATTTTTCATCTGTTGTTGCTTAATTGCCCTCCAATTTTATTCTCCATTCTTCAGGGACTTCAATGGTTTTAGCTTCGTTATAGTTATAGCATACCATCGTAGTGGAGCCTGTAGCACAAATCGTTTTGGAGTCTGATTTAGTGATCACATAGGATAAATCGAAACTCTTCCCGCCAATTCTTGTGCAGCTGGTAAAAATGATCACCTCAATGTCTTCCAGCTCCACCGGTATTGCGAAGTTTATTTCGGCCTTCGCCAGAATGATTCCCTGCTCATTCCAGTTAACCTGCTCCCCAACAACCTCCATAAAGTAGGCAATTCGTGCCGACTCCATATAGGTCAGGTATTTGGCGTTGTTTACGTGGCCCAGCTTGTCAATGTCTGCAAACCTAATTGCCTCTTTCTTTTTATGCCATTCTTTGAATTTTTCGTCCATTCTCTTCAATTATCAGGTGTACTTTCTTTTTCTGATAATCCCCCTTACCAACCCAATACACAGGATGATTAGTATAGGGATTACCATGTTGGCAGCCTGCCATTTTGCTTTGTCTTTTTGAATTTTAGTCTTATCCAGTAATCTGATCTTTAACTCTCGCGACCTTACGCTGATTAGATTCGATTCATCACATAGATAGTCTATACAGTTCATCACAAAGTTACTATTACCAAATTGTTGTCCTGTATACTTGTCAAAACCAAGGGGGTAAGACCTGCCCGTTTGATATTGAACCTGATTTCTGATAATATCCCCATCAGAGATTATTATCATCTCGGTTTCATCACTCAAGTCTTTAAATGCTATTGATGAATCCTTGGCTATTTCTCTGGGGATTCTATTGCTGAAGACAGATGGAAATTTCCCGCTTAAAAGAACTGCAGTAGCCAAAAATGACCTATTGAATTGAGATTCATCAGGCAAAGCAGTAATGGCCTGTAAGCTGATTTGTACAGGAGCGTTCAGCACGCGTGAGTATTGTGAGGAAAATAACAGGAACGTTTTGTCTACTCCCTCGGCGGCAACGGTATCTATGGTACTCACAAATTCCGCACGTACCCATTCCAGGTTCTTTCCAATTGGATGGGCATTGGTAGGCGTCAGCAGCGGAAAGAATATCCAGGGGAATCGTTTCCATTGCGCGTCAGCTCCAGGAGGTGCAATATTGATCGGCAACAATGCTGACTGTACATCCTGAATCAGGTTAGCGTTGATCCTGCATCCATAACGGAACAACTGGTCTGAAAGATTTAGGTTATAGGGAACTCCCATGGTCATTCCAGAGTTGGTCAGACTGTCCATGCTTGCCTGTACCGCATCAAGGCACCATATGGCCTTCCCTCCATTCATGATATATTGATCTATGACGAACTTGTCCTTTTCGTTAAAGGCTATCTTGGGACGGGCAATAATAATTGCCTTAAAATCATCGAGGCTTCCGAGCTTGCCGTTGATGGCTTTTCTCTCTACTCTATAGTATTGGGATAGCGTTCGGGTTATATCATCAACCTCTAACCTGTTTAATTCTCCGTGTCCTTCAATGAAGGCTAGTTTTGGCTGGAATTTGGATGTCAATTTCTTGATCGTATTACCGATCTCGTACTCCAATGTCTGAATGGAGTTGTTTAGCTGTATTTCTGGAGATGAGCCCATCTGACTTTGGAGTAGCTGTAACGGAAGCTCACGCTCGTGGTAGGCGAAAATGGCGCCTGGAAAGATGGTTTTTTGAGCACTGCCATCGGATTCCGTTACTTCAAGCAGGGTTGGTTGAAGACCTTGTTTAACCAGCTCCTGATATGTTTCTCTCTTTGTCTTCTCGTCTGCGCTCTCGGATGGATTTATAAACTCATAATCTAGATTACCATTTGAGTAGGCACGCATTTCGTCAAGCATCTCCTTGGTTGAGCGCTGTAAACGCTTGAACGCAGCTGGAAAGTCTCCTTCAAGATAAACCCTCACATACATTACGTCTTCAAGGTTTGAGATTAGCGTTTTAGTGGCGGGAGAGAGTGTATACCGCTTTTCTGTGGTAAGGTCAAAGCGCTCAAATTTAAAAGAACCTATGACATTAATCAGCACGATGATAAGCAGCCCTCCAACCAGCTGTATCAGGTTTTGCCTCTTGACCTGTTTGCGTCCTACCATTTTCTGCTATCTAAAACAACTTTGGTGAACAATAAGAAAACGGCAATCAGGCTTAAAAAATAAAGGATGTCACGGGTATCCAGTACACCGCGGCTCATCGACAAATAATGCTCCTGAATACCAAGCTTCAATATCACGGAGTCAAGTCCACCAAAGAGGGAGAGGCCACTAATCGAATCGAATCCCGTATAACAGAAAAAGGAAAGAAAAATGGCTATAACAAATGAGATAATTTGATTGTCTGTAATAGACGAGCAAAATACTCCAATAGCAACGAAACCCGCTCCAAGGAACAGCAACCCCACATACGACCCCCAAACGCCACCGATGTCGAGGTTTCCAACGGGATTGCCCAAATAGTAGACAGTTCCGAAATAGACCAGTGTAGGGACGAGAGAGAACACTATGAGTACGAGGCCCGCAAGGTATTTGGCAAGAATTACTCCTGCATCAGAAATTGGTTGAGTGAAAAGTAACTCGATGGTGCCCAGTCTTTTTTCCTCAGCAAACAATCGCATTGTTACAGCTGGAACCAGGAACATGAATACCCAGGGGCCCATTACAAATAGTGTATTGAGATTTGCATACCCATTGTCCAGGATATTGGAATCACCAGGGAAGACCCACATTAACATGCCTATCGCAGTGAGGAACACGATGATGACAATGTATCCAATCAAAGAACTAAGGAAGCCGTTCAACTCTTTTTTAAGTAATGCTTCAATTGGTGAGCCACCTGGATTTCCTGAAAATGGAGGATATTTATCACTCATTAATCCCATATAAAGGTTAACCCTGAGAGTCCATCGAATTAACCCTACATTGAACTCATGCATGGTTTCTGGATAATTGCCAGTGAATAATACTACCCACCAAGAAATGAATCGCTGAATTGCTCCCCATAGTAAGGCAAAAAATAGTATAAGTAGGTGAGGAAAGATTACGTACAATGCACCAAAGAAAGTCTTAAGCAGAAGCGTACCTCTACTTAAATTTTTAGGGTATGTTATCTGAAGGTCTGTGTATTCGTCTGTCGCATTAATTCCAAATGCCGGGTAGCCATCCGTTAGATTGTAGAATCTTGCCATCCATCTAACATTCCACCGATACATCCCCACTTGAAACTCAAAGAGACTCCTTGGATAACGCCCGGTAAAGAGTATTGACCACCAAGAAATAAAGGTGATAATAACAGATACTATTCCAAAGAATGCCAAACAAACGCTATGAGGAATGTCAATATACAAGAATCCCAAAATAGCTCTAAGAAGCAACTCCCCTCTTGAATATCTGTCCAGTCTATTAATGGTTAATTTCACAGGGGCGATGTATTACGCTCATACATCTTATCAGCACTTGAATGCACCATGTTAAGGCTATATGCTTCTGGTTTTTTCGAAAATAGCTCTTTCATTTCTTTCCAAGTGGAGATGAAGAAAGGAGAATTTCGATATGCGTTTAAAGTATCCTCGGATTCCCAGTGGCTGTACGTGAAATAAACATTCTCCTCCTTCATGTCCCGGCACAATTCCACAAGCATACAACCTTCAAAATCCCTAATCGCCTCCTTTGAGCGTTCGAAGATACGTTGAAATTCATCCAGCTTATCCTTTTTAAATGTCATTTTAACTATTCGGGTAATCATCAGAAATCAATATTAAATGAACTCAAAACGGACCATGTCATTCAGTTGGAGTCCCAATAACTCATCGGCATTCCCTTTATTGATTGCAATTTCCAAATATCCCGTTGAGCTGAAAAGTGCCAGCAAATCCCCGTCCGCAACCTCACTATATGATTTGCGAATTGTATTGAGTACGTAGTTTGATTGCCTGATATATAGATTGAAGCTTCTTCCTTTAGCAGCATCCGCAAATATTTTCTCAGTAATATTGGTGAATGCGTTTTGATAGGAATCAATATAGATGATATTGCCCCTGAGCTGGTTGCCATCTATCACTGGCTGCAGTACAATTTTATTGAGAAAATCTTTTTTCACCTTACCAATAACCTCAAGGGTACCGCCCCTGGCAATGTGACAAGCGGCCTTCACGAAAAGATCTTTAGTGGGAAAGGTAAAGTAGTCAGTATCCTGGGAAATATTCAACTCAACAATCAAGTCGGGCTTGACATCAAAAATCAGGGAGAATATACCATTGTCAGGGCCTACAAAATAGTGTCCATCGGCAAATATGGACAGATAAGATGTGTCGGCTGTTGATTCCGGATTCAGCCCAAGAATATGAATTGTGCCTTTCGGGAAGCTCTTGTAGGCATTTTTTATAATAAAAGAGGCCTGAAAAACATCATGCTTGGCTATTTCATGGGAAATGTCGACAATTCTGGCATCAGGACACTGGGTAATGATTGCACCTTTTACAGTACTGAGATAAAAGTCGGTTAGACCTAAGTCGGAGGTGAGCGTAATTATTGCCAATATACCTTTTTCTGTTGAGTTGTATTATTCATCAAATGGCGTAAAAATTGTAAATTTGCAATCCAATAAATCCATTTTAGTGGGACTCAAAATTAATCAATTACCAATTTTGTACGAATGTACGAATGAAACTTCTTAAGATTTTCAATATCGAAATGATTCTAAGAAATCCATTCGTAAATTCGCAGACAAATTGTGTTCTGGAATAACAATAACATTAATATCTTAACGGTATTATGATAAGGTTCATTGATTAAGCGTTATTTATCTAAGGCTACTTGAGCGAGAAAACAATAAGACTTGACGAAATCAACCCGGTAGAAATATACGGGGTAAATGATACGAAACTCACCTTAATCAAAACCTTCTTCCCCAAACTTAAAGTAATTGCCAGGGGAAATCATATAAAAGTTATCGGTGATGCGGAAGAAATTGCTGAATTTGATGAGCGCGTTCAGCTGTTAGTTTCCTACTATCATAGGTATAATCGGCTTACGGAAGGAAATATTGAAAGTATCATGGAAATAGGGGGATCAGAACAGAAAATGCCAGAGGGGAAGGAAAATGATGTTTTAGTGTTTGGGCCTGACGGGTCGACAGTTACAGCCAGAACTGCTAACCAACGAAAGCTGGTAAAAGCATTTGGCAAATCAGACATTGTTTTTGCAATTGGGCCGGCCGGTACAGGAAAAACATATACAGCAGTGGCGTTAGCTGTTCGGGCATTGAAGAACAAGGAGGTCAAGCGAATTGTACTCACAAGGCCCGCAGTTGAGGCAGGTGAGAATCTGGGATTCCTGCCTGGAGATTTAAAAGAAAAATTAGACCCTTATTTACAGCCTCTTTATGATGCGCTTCGTGATATGCTGCCACCTGCGAAGCTCAAATCGCATTTGGAAAATGGCGTGATAGAGATCGCACCGCTGGCTTTCATGCGTGGTAGAACATTGGATAGGGCAGTCATAATTTTAGACGAAGCGCAGAATGCCACTACAGGGCAAATCAAGATGCTCCTAACCAGAATGGGTAGGGAAGCGAAGATTCTGGTAACAGGTGATACCACCCAGGTTGATCTTCCCAAATCACAAAAATCAGGATTGTTGGAAATAGAACCACTTTTATCGAACATTAAAGGAATAGACTTCATATTTTTGGACGAGCATGACGTGGTAAGACACGACTTGGTAAAAAAGATAATAATCGCATTTAGTAAGCTTTAAGTATAATCAAGATGAGTAATACAATAACGAGTACAGATTTTACTTTCCCCGGTCAAAAGTCGGTTTATAGAGGTAAGGTTAGAGAAGTCTACAATATTGATGACAGGCTGCTTGTAATGATCGCCACTGACCGAATCTCTGCATTTGATACGGTGTTGCCAGAGGGGATTCCTTTCAAGGGGCAGGTCCTAAATCAAATTGCGGCTAAGTTCATGGCCGAAACATCAGATATTGTCCCCAATTGGATAACTGATATTCCCGACCCCGTTGTTGCAATTGGGCATTTGTGTGAGCCTCATAAGGTAGAGATGGTGATCCGGGGATATTTGTCAGGTCATGCCTGGAGGGAATACAGGGAAGGCAAACGTACAATTTGCGGTGTTACAATGCCGGACGGGATGAAGGAGAACGACAAGTTCCCTGAACCACTGCTGACTCCAACCACAAAGGCTACAGTAGGCCACGATGAAGATATCTCCAGAGAAGAAATTATCTCTCAAGGTTTGGTAGAGGAGGAGGAATACACTCAATTGGAAGCATATACCAGAGCGCTGTTTCAAAGAGGTACGGATATCGCTGCTAAAATGGGACTTATCCTGGTGGATACGAAATACGAGTTTGGCAAGGCCAATGGGACAATTTATCTTATTGATGAAATACATACCCCAGACTCTTCACGGTACTTCTATATGGATGGCTATCAAGATCGACAGGACCGGGATGAGTCGCAGAAGCAGCTGTCTAAAGAATTTGTTAGAGAGTGGTTGATGGACAAGGGCTTTCAAGGATTGGAAGGCCAATCTATTCCTGATATGCCGCAAGAGTTTGTAAACACGGTTTCCGAACGTTATATAGAGCTCTTTGAACAAATTACCGGAGACTCTTTTGAACGGGCCGATGTGTCAAGTGTTGCAGATAGGGTAGAGCAGAATATTCTGAACTTCCTGGAAAACCAGACCGTCAGTCAGTAGTGCATTTTATAAAGTTCAGCTGGGTCATTTTCTTGTTTTTTACTTTAGGTCTGATCTGCCCGACGATAGTTTCTGAAGCTAAACCTGACACGCTAGATAGAAAGAATGCGATTAATCTTGAGTTTGCGGGGCCTGCTGGATATTGGGCTGTAGGCTATGAGCGCATTATCAAGACGAAAAATCGTTGGCGCATGTTTGGAGCTGTTGCGACTTCAATGTGGGGTTTAGCGGATTATAATGGTGATTTCAATCCTAATTTCTCGATACCCATTATTATAGGAGGCCTTTATGGTGGAGCGGTGCACAACATTGAACTCGCATTGTCCAATACAGTTTATAGTATTGTTACTGCCGAAGGCGGATTCGAAGAAGATAGGGAATTTGGTGTGAATGGGAATATTCATATTGGCTATAGGTATTCACCCCCCTGCGATCGATGGCACATTAAAATTTACTACCTCGGTACACTCGTGAGGTATAATTACTATGTCAATTATGGTGGACTGGGTATAGGATATTCATTCTGACAAGATGCAAACTGCTATTTATCCCATAATTCTTCTTTCACTCCTTCTCTGCGGTTGCAAGAAAGCCGATCTGAAAGGGATCTTAAACTTGAACCGAAACGAGATCAGCGTAATTGGCCATGGAGGTATGGGCGTAGCTTCAACTTACCCAATGGATACCTACGAATCTTTAACTGCCGCGATCACAGCTGGGGCACATGGAGTTGAAATCGATGTACAGATGAGCAATGATTCGGTGCTCGTGGCGTTTCACAATACAGACATGAACTCAAACACTTCATGTACAGGCAAAATCAACGAATACTCCTGGGAAGCGTTGAAAGAGTGTGAATATGTGAAGGAGATATTTGGAGTTTACCGGATATTGTCATTGCCTGAAATGGTAGAGTTCTGGCAGGACGAAGAACCGAGAATCATTGTATTTGACTGCAAGTTGATTTACAGCTCTAATTTCAACGAGTTTTTAGAGACCTATGCCAATCAACTAATTAAGCTGGTGGAGTCGATTAATTTCGGCGGGGACGTACTAATTGAGTCTCAAAATATTGCGTTTTTACAGCTCATCCAAGGGTTAAAGCCAACTTATAAGCTCTTCTTTTATCCTCAGTCGTTTGAAGAAGGACTGTCAACCGTAACCGCTAACGGCTTATACGGAATTACGATTGCCTCTTCCAAAATAACCAAAGAACAAATTACAGAAGCACATGACAATGGCTTCAGAGTTGCCATTTGGAATGTGAATTCCCGTGGTGACAATGTGGATGCGATCAATAAGTCACCTGATTATATTCAGACTGATAAGCTCAAGGGATTACTCCGATTGCTAAAGTAGGGCATAAAAATATCCCGCCCGGTAGGTACTAAGAGTTGGTTCTGGGCGGAACTTCCTTTTAAAGACTTTTTCTTAAGACTTTTTCTCTCCAATTCGTGCGCTCTTACCTTTTCGGTCACGCAGGTAGAAGATTCGTGCTCTTCTAACCTTCCCTCGTTTGTGCACTTCTATCTTTTCGATGTATGGGGAAGCTAACGGCATGATTCTCTCCACTCCAATCCCGCCAGAAACCTTTCTAATAGTTACGGTCTCTGTAGTACCAGATCCTTTTCTCTGAAGGACTACACCTTTGAATTGCTGTATTCTCTCCTTGTTTCCCTCCTTAATTTTGTAGTGCACTGTGATCGTGTCTCCAGTAGCAAAATCAGGGTGTGTTTCACCACCTATCGAAATTTGAACATGCCCATCTGCCAATGAAACATCAAATACTTCCTTTTTTTCAGCCACTGCCTCTTCAACTTTTTCATCAGCCACAGGCTCTTCAGCCTTTTCCTCTGCCACAGGCTCCTCTGCTTTTTCCTCTTCAGCAGGCTCTTCTGCTTTTTCCTCTTCAGCAGGCTCTTCTGCTTTTTCTTCTTCAGCAGGCTCTTCTGCTTTTTCCTCTTCAGCAGGCTCTTCTGCCTTTTCCTCTTCAGCAGGCTCTTCTGCTTTTTCCTCTGCCACAGGCTCTTCTGCTTTTTCTTCTTCAGCAGGCTCTTCTGCTTTTTCCTCTTCAGCAGGGGCCTCATCTTTTACCTCCTCAGCGGATGGCTCAGCATTTTCCTCTTCGGCTTTCTCCTTGGGAGTTTCGGCGGACTCTTCCGCAGAAGTAGTGTTCTCCCCGTTTTCAGGCTCGTCTTGCTTGTCTGTTGGATCGTCAGCTAGGACCATGACATTATTTGTATAAGTGTTATCTGATAATTAAGCGGGTGCAAAAATATATATTTATTTGATAAATAGCACCATTTAGCTGTAGTTTTAGCGAAGAGGAAGGTAATTTTAAACAAGTTGATGATGCATGGGTAATAGGCATTAGAGTATAACCCCTTTCCGCCACCTTTTTATTTCCTATATTTGCATCCTGAAAAGCGGCGTTAATTTACTTCGATTATTATTTTAGCTAAACTTTAATTGAATAGTATAAGTTGCTTTAAATTAAGTATTTAAGAAATTTATAATTCCACTTTCACCTGAATGGCTTTTCAAGAGTCCGCACGAGTAATAAGCACAGAGGAAATAGCCCACAATACATTTCAGGTATTCCTAAATTCGCCTCTCATTTCAGTCGCGGTCAAATCGGGCCAGTTCGTTAACATTCTACCGGCTCCTGATTGGGAAATGCCCATGAGGCGACCTATGAGCGTGTCTGGCGTGGATGGCTCTCATTTAGGTGTAATATTTAAAGCTGTTGGACCCGGTACCGATCTGATGAGGGATTGGAAAATTGGGGCAGAAGTAGACCTGCTAGGCCCCTTGGGCAATGCCTGGCATGTATCAGAGAAAACACCAATCCTAATCGGTGGCGGCGTCGGAATTGCACCAACCTGGTTTCTCCACAACGAATTGAAGGCACAGGGGGTAGATCATTACCTGATCATGGGCTCCCGAACAGCGAATGAGCACTTTATTGAGCATGACGTGGGTAAAAAACTAATCATGTGTACTGATGATGGCGCTTTTGGTGTATCTGGAAACGTAATTACCGGACTAGACACCATTCGAGAAGAGATAGAACTTTCAACCGTAAAATTATTTGTGTGTGGGCCTGCTCCGATGATGGAGGCGGTCCGAGAGGTAGCAGTTGGTGAGAATATTGAATGTGAGATTGCACTGGAAACAGTAATGGCCTGCGGATTCGGCATTTGTCAGGGTTGTACTATGGAATATGTCTCAAACGGTGAATCGACGGATAGTTATAGGAAAAAGTTCGGATTGGTCTGCATGGATGGACCGGTGTTTAATGCAAAGGAGATTAAGACTTGTTATCTCTAATCAAAGAACCAGGAAACAAGTCAAAGGGCAAAAGGGTTGTCTTAGCGCTAAGCGGTCATGTTAAAGGTAAAACTCGGAAATACAGAATTTGATACACCAATCCTGGTGGCCAGCGGTACCTACGGATACGGAAATGAGGTAGAGGGCCTTGCTGACGTCAGCAAGTTTGGCGGCATAATCACCAAGTCTGTTACCAGGTTACCACGTGAAGGAAATCCACCACCGCGCATTGCTGAAACCGCAGCTGGAATGCTCAATTCAATCGGCCTTGCCAATCTGGGGGTGGAGGGTTATTGCAAGGAGAAAATGCCATTTCTCAATGAACTGGCCACGAAAATCATCATTAACGTGGCAGGCACCACCATGTCTGATTATATAGAGACCTTTGAAATATTAGAGGACCACGGTGGTAATCACGTGGGGTATGAAATCAATATCTCGTGCCCAAATGTAAAAGAAGGGGGAATGGAATTCGGAGTAAGTCCTGACATGACTGAAGAACTTACCAAAGAGCTTCGGAAGAGAACAGGCCGTCTGTTGATCATGAAATTAAGCCCCAATGTTACGTGCATTCAGGATATAGGCCTGGCTGCAGAAGCTGGTGGTGCAGATGCGGTTTCCGCTATTAATACTGTAGTGGGGATGGGGATTGATGTGAAGAAGAGAGCAGTGAAACTGCATACCATCTATGGTGGCTTATCCGGGCCAGCTATTAAACCAGTAGCCCTCGCATGTGTGCACAAGCTGAGTAAGGTGTTGAGCATCCCCATCATAGGGCTGGGTGGCATCAGCACTGCAGAGGATGTGCTGGAGTTTATTCTGGCCGGGTCTGATCTGGTGCAAGTGGGTACAATCAATTACAAACACCCAGATAGAGGCATGACAATTTGTGACGAGCTGATTGCGTTTTGCAAGGAGAACGATTTATCCAATATCCTGGATATTAAAGGACAGCTAGACAAATAGCAGTACAAATACGAATTAATAGGAATGGTGTAATTCACTATCATCAGCATTGTCGTAACCTCAAATCTAATTTTGTTCATTCCTAAATTTGTAGGGATTTGTATTCGTAACTAAGACGTATAGAAGCACTAACAATGGGAAAGGAAACACTGGCAAAGAAGTTCAATATGGATCATTTCCAGCACCCCGACAAGTTCGGTGAGTGGATGGGCTATAGGATAGAGCGTTTTGACAAGGAGGGAAAAAAGGCAATCACAGGGTTAACGATTCGTGAGGACCACTTGTCTCCAGCCGGCAAGGTTCATGGAGGTGTAATTTCAGGATTCTTTGATTTTGCCTGTGGTGCAGCTGTGTTTACTACGATGGCCAAAGGTGATTTTTGTTCCACTGTTGAGTTGAAAGTGAATTATCTTAAGCCTATAAGTCTGGGCGATGAGATTGAAGGCAAAACTGAAGTTGTCTTTCAGGGCAAGAAGATTTGTGTCGTTCATGGATTTCTGTTCGTGAACGGGGCTGAAGAGCCTTCGGCAATGGTAACGGGTACGTTCAATATGGTGCGAGGTAAATAATGTCTACAGTACGAATCATAGAATGCCCCCGCGACGCCATGCAAGGTTTGCCGGATTTCATCCCAACTGACACAAAGGCTGATTATATCAACTCATTGCTCAAAGTCGGCTTTGACACAATTGATTTCGGAAGCTTTGTATCGCCTAAAGCCATACCTCAGCTTAAGGACACTGCTGCGGTAGTTGAGAAGCTGGATCTCTCTTCAACCAAAACCAAACTGCTTTCCATTGTCGCTAACGTGAGAGGTGCAAAAGAAGCTTGCTCATTCGAACAGATCGACTATCTGGGTTATCCGCATTCTATCTCCCCCACATTCCTCGAGCGCAATGTCAATTCGGATGAAGTTGATTCCTTGCAGAGGGTGGAGGAGATGATCAACCTATGTGATAAAGCCCATAAGGAACTCGTGGTATATATCTCAATGTGTTTTGGCAACCCCTATGGTGATCCATGGGATGTTGATATCGTTGAGAAGACAACCGAAGACTTACACAAGCTTGGGGTTCGGATAATTCCTCTATCTGACACAACAGGCGTTTCTACCCTGGATGGAATCGAGGATTGTTTTGCGCGCCTTGTTCCAAAATACTCCGATATCGAATTTGGCTTGCACCTGCATACCACATACCGTGACTGGTATGGGCAGATCTCCACAGCCTTTATGAATGGATGCAGGCGCTTTGATACAGTAATGCTTGGCCTTGGTGGTTGCCCCATGGCTGACGAGGATGATTTGACGGGAAACATGAAAACCGTAAATTTGAAGGAGTACTTCCTTGAAAAGGGCATTGATACAGGTTTCGATGAAGATGCATTCGAAGCGGCGTTTCTTAAATCCCTGCAAGTATTTCACAACTATTTAGCATAGATGCAATTAAAGGAAAGTCTGAAAGCCATGAACCAGCCTGCGGCCCCTTTTAGTTGCACCAACTCCTCACTATTTTTAGGACTAATAAAGATGACCTTACCAGCCTGATAAGTGCTGATACATATAGTACAGTTTAACTTCTCCAATAATTCG
>JYMV01037149.1_pt1 | contig 74486 bp, 65 predicted proteins | sample 338911 | NCBI WGS metagenome assembly JYMV01 (sample SAMN03354496, study PRJNA234377) | hydrothermal vent metagenome | biome: Deep sea; feature: Hydrothermal plumes at the Eastern Lau Spreading Center, Western Pacific Ocean; material: Seawater | place: Tonga | collected 2009 | depth 2000 m m | reverse complement strand
TGGCAAAGTAAAGTTACAAGACTCGATCATTGAATTAGAGCAGTATTATGAAAATTTTGAACAGGAGTTCACTTCTTTTTTTGTTGAGGTGGAAGCTTTTGCTACACAAAAGAAAAAAGAGCTGTTGACTTAACTTTACTTTTCACTTTCTATTTCCGGTTAATTTTACCAAAGCTTTAAGAGAGGTTCTTTCTTAATTTCAAGACTTTGAGTAACTTCGCAATCTTGCAGAAAATTATGGCAAATTTCGACGAAAACATAGAAGTACAGGGTGCCCGCGTGCACAACCTAAAAGATATAGATGTTACCATTCCCAGAGAAAAATTAGTAGTGATTACCGGGCTTTCGGGCTCCGGAAAGTCTTCTTTGGCGTTTGATACGATTTATGCGGAAGGGCAACGCCGCTATATAGAAACTTTTTCCGCTTACGCTCGTCAATTTTTAGGCGGTTTAGAACGGCCCGATGTCGATAAGATCGATGGGCTTTCTCCCGTCATTGCGATCGAGCAGAAAACCACGAGTAAAAGTCCACGTAGTACCGTGGGAACGATTACAGAAGTTTATGACTTTTTGCGTCTTCTGTTTGCGCGCGCCAGCGATGCTTACAGTTACAAAACGGGCGAGAAAATGGTAAGCTATAGTGATGAGCAGATTAAAGACCTCATCAAAAAAGATTTTACCGGTAAGCGCATCAATATTCTTTCGCCGGTAATCCGCTCCCGAAAAGGTCATTACCGCGAGTTATTCGAGCAAATTGCCAAGCAAGGTTTCTTAAAAGTAAGAACCGATGGTGAAGTGCGCGATATCGAAAAAGGAATGAAACTCGATCGTTACAAAACGCATGATATTGAGATCGTGATCGACCGAATGAAGGTAAGCGATGATGAAAAAATAGATAAACGCTTAGCGCAGAGCATCAATACCGCGATGAATCAGGGCGATAATGTATTGATGATCCTTGACCAAGATTCAGAGGAGATTCGGTATTTCAGTAGGAATTTAATGTGCCCTACCAGCGGAATTTCTTACCCAAATCCTGAACCGAATAATTTCTCTTTTAATTCACCCAAAGGGGCTTGCCCAAAATGTAATGGGATTGGCTCTTTATATGAAGTGAATTTGAAAAAAATAATTCCCGATGATACGAAATCGATCAAAAACGGCGGTTTAGAACCCCACGGCGCACAAAAGAAGAATTGGGCGTTTAAACAGATGGAATTGATCGCGCAGCGTTTCGACTTTAAACTTTCAGACCCTATCAAGGATATTCCGAAGGAAGGATTAGATATGATTCTTCACGGTGGTAAAGAAAAATTTAATATTCAATCTAAAGATTTAGGCGTAACGCGTTCTTACAAAATAGACTTTGAAGGCGTAGCTACTTTTATTGAGAGCACTTACAATAATAATGATTCAACTTCGCTTAAACGTTGGGCAAAAGCTTATATGGATAAAGTTGAATGCCCAAGTTGTCATGGCTCTCGTTTACAAAAAGAATCGCTTTACTTTAAGGTAAACGAACAAAATATTGCTGAATTAGCTGAAAAAGATATTCTCGAACTTACCGATTGGTTTGAAAAACTTCCGAAGAAACTCAGCAAAAACCAGTGGAAGATCGCTGAAGAAATCGTGAAAGAAATTACCACTCGCCTACAGTTTCTAGTCGATGTAGGCTTGACTTATTTATCGCTGAATCGTGGGTCGAAATCACTTTCGGGTGGTGAAGCGCAACGTATTCGATTAGCGACCCAAATTGGTTCTCAATTGGTAGGTGTGCTTTATATTTTAGATGAACCGAGTATTGGTTTGCATCAGCGTGATAATGAAAAACTGATCAATTCTCTAGAATCTTTACGTGATGTAGGGAATTCTGTCATTGTGGTTGAACACGATAAAGATATGATCGAACGGGCCGATCACGTGATCGATATTGGTCCGTTTGCCGGTAAACATGGTGGTGAAATTATTAGTCAAGGCACGCCGGAAGAAATTAAAAAACACGACACGTTAACCGCTTCCTACTTAAATGGGAAGAAAGAAATTAAAATCCCCGAGCAACGACGCGAAGGCAATGGGAAGTTTATCGAACTAAAAGGTGCTACGGGAAATAATTTAAAGAATGTTTCGGTGAAATTTCCGTTAGGAAAAATGATCTTGGTAACCGGTGTTTCCGGCAGTGGAAAATCTACGTTAATCAACGAAACCCTCTACCCGATCATGAACGCGCATTATTTTAATGGCGTAAAAGAACCGATGCCTTACAAAAGCATTAAAGGTTTAGACCATTGCGATAAAGTGATCGATATTAACCAATCGCCAATTGGGAGAACGCCACGTTCTAATCCCGCTACGTATACCGGCGTATTTTCTGAGATTCGAAACTTATTTGCCAAAACTCCTGAAGCCCAAATTAGAGGCTATAAACCGGGAAGGTTTAGTTTCAACGTAAAAGGCGGAAGATGCGAAACCTGTAAAGGAGGCGGACTTCGAGTGATCGAAATGAACTTTTTACCCGACGTTTATGTGGAATGTGAAACCTGCCAAGGAAAACGCTTTAATCGAGAAACTTTAGAGATTCGCTACAAAGGCAAATCGATTAGCGATGTGTTAGAAATGACGATAGATGAAGCGACCGAGTTTTTTGAACCGATCCCAAAGATTTATCGTAAGTTAAAAACCATTCAAGATGTGGGACTGGGTTATATTACGCTTGGGCAACAAAGCACCACACTTTCGGGTGGTGAGGCGCAACGTATAAAATTAGCCACCGAACTATCTAAACGCGATACCGGAAATACGTTCTATATTTTAGATGAACCTACCACCGGACTTCATTTTGAAGATATTCGTGTCTTGATGGAAGTCTTGAATAAATTGGCAGATAAAGGCAATACGGTTTTAATTATCGAGCACAATTTAGATGTGATCAAGCTTGCCGATCATATTATTGACATTGGCTACGAAGGTGGTAAAAATGGTGGTCAAGTGATCACTAAAGGAACTCCGGAAGAAGTAGCAAAACACAAAAAAAGTTTTACGGCTAAGTTTTTAAGAAAAGAACTAAATTAGCCGCCCTTAAAATTTTAAACTATGAGTACACTAAGAAATAGCAATCATAAAAGCTGGAACGAGATAAAAATTAACGATAGCTGGGCGCTCTTCAAAATTATGAGCGAATTTGTTCACGGTTACGAACGTATGAGTGCCATTGGGCCTTGTGTTTCTATCTTTGGTTCAGCAAGAACAAATCCTGAACACAAATACTATAAACTAGCCACAGAGGTTGCTGAAAAAATCGTTGAACACGGTTACGGAGTAATCACCGGCGGTGGTCCCGGGATTATGGAAGCCGGTAATAAAGGAGCGCATTTAGCCGGCGGAACTTCGGTAGGCTTAAACATCGATCTTCCTTTTGAGCAACACGACAACCCGTATATCGATAAAGACAAGAGCTTAGACTTTGATTACTTTTTTGTGCGTAAAGTGATGTTTGTAAAATATTCTCAAGGTTTTGTAGTAATGCCAGGTGGTTTTGGAACTTTAGACGAATTATTTGAAGCGATTACCTTAATACAAACCCATAAGATCGACAAATTCCCGATTATTTTGGTAGGCCACGAATTTTGGGATGGTTTATTAGATTGGGTTAAAACTACTTTATTAGACAGTTTTAAAAACATTAGTGCCGGCGATATGGATTTGGTACAAGTTGTAGATACTGCAGACGAAGTGATCGATATTCTTAATAAGTTCTATAACCAATATAACTTAAGTCCGAACTTTTAATTTATACAATACAAATCAAAAAAAACGTTATATAATTACTGCCCAACCCCATATTCTAAATTAAAATTTAAAGTAGATTGATTATAAAACGACTTTTATTATCTATATTTTTATGTCTGCCTTTGCTTCATATTGCTCAAACAACTATGAATGTAAAGGCAACTTTAGATGATAAAAAAAGGGTGATTTCTATCACACAAGAAATTGCTTATCAAAATAAAAGTAACGATACTTTACAAGAGATCTATTTATCAGATTGGGCCAATAGCTTCAGTAGCAAAACCACCCCGCTTGCTAAACGATTTGCTGAAGAATTTTCGAGAAGATTTCATTATGCACCATCTTACGAACGTGGCGGGACCATCTTTAAATCTTTAGAAAATAGATTATCTAAAAGACTCAGTTGGAACAGACCTAAAGGTTTCCCTGATATTATAAAAATTGAATTAGATCAAAAATTACTTCCGGGAGAAACTTATAAGCTTCAAATAGATTATCAGGTTAAATTACCAAACGACAAATTTACTCGTTACGGTTATGGTAATAATAATTTTAGGTTGAAGTATTGGATGCTTGTTCCTTCAGCATATACAGAAAAAGGCTGGGAATTTTTCAGCAATAAAAACCTTAATGATCTTTTTTCTCCACTTTTTGATGTCGAAATAGATTTTACTCATCCTAGAGATTACCAAGTTATTTCATCATTAAATTCAGTAATAAAATATGAAAATGATTCTTTAAGAACTACTCACTTGAATGGTGAAAATTATGTAGATCAAAAATTATATCTTTTAAAAGAAAATAACTTCAAGACTATAGAAACCGATAAACTAAAAGTAATTACAAATCTTGAAGATGATGATATTAATCCGCAAGTAAAAGCGCTAACGATCGATAGAATCGTTCAGTTTTTAGATTATCGATTGGGTAAATACCCCTTAGAAAATTTAATGGTTACTCAAGAAGATTATTTATCGAACCCGATTTACGGGCTTAATCAATTACCGTCTTTTATTCGGCCTTTTCCCGATGGTTTTCAATATGATATGAAATCTTTAAAAACCATTACTAAAAATTATTTAGATAATACTCTTTTACTTAACCCAAGGGACGAAGCTTGGATAAAAGACGCTATCTTAATTTATTTGATGATGGAATATGTAGAGGCCTACTACCCCAACACAAATCTTTTAGGTAGTTTTAGTAAAGTAATTGGTATTCGTTGGTTTCACGCGGCAGATCTGAGTTTTAACGATCGCTATCCTTATTTCGCTATGAATATGGCTCGATTAAATTTAGATCAGCCTGTAAATATGAGTCAAGATTCGTTAGTAAAATTCAATAAAAACATTGCTAATCCTTATAAAGCAGGTGTAGGTTTTAATTACGTTGACGATTTTTTAGGAGAAAAAAGAACACTTTACAATGCTTTAAAAGAATTTTACACTAATTATAAATTAGACGATAAAGTTTCTGCTGAAGATTTTAAAAATATTTTAGAAAGTAAGTCTCAAAAAGATCTAGATTGGTTTTTTGAAGATTATATCAATACGAATTCTCGTATAGATTTTACAATTAAAAGTCTCAAAAAAACCGGTGATTCTCTACAAGTAACCATAAAAAATAAAGAGAATAACCGAATGCCGGTTTCTCTTTACGCTCTAAAAGATGATGAAGTTGTAGCAAAATATTGGGTAGAAAATATAGATTCTACTCAACAGATCACTATTCCAAAAGAAAATATTGAAAGATTAGCGCTAAATTATGAAGGTAAAATACCGGAATATAACCAAAGAAATAATTACAAACGTGTTACTACTCTTCTAAACAAACCTATACAATTTAGGCTTCTAGAAGATATTGAAGACCCAAAATACAGTCAACTGTTCTTAATCCCAGAGTTTGATTATAATTTATACGACGGCTTTATCGTAGGTCCAAAACTCTACAACAGCACAGTTTTAAGAAGAAATTTCAACTTTAAAGTTGCCCCAAAAATTGGCCTAAGAAGTAAGGCTTTAGTGGGTTCTATAGGTGTTTCTAACAATCATCAATACCAAAATCAGGAGCTTAGTCAAATTAATTATGGTGTTTCTGCTAATCGCTATTCTTATGCAGAAGATTTATATTATCATCGAGTAACCCCTTATTTCAACATTTATTTCAGAAACAATTATTTAAGAAGTAACGAGCGACAGGTTCTAGGTATTAGAAATGTAAATGTTTTTAGAGACCGGGCAATTACTAACCCTGTAGATGAACCCGATTACAGCGTTGTAGATATTCAATATCATTATAGCGATAGAAATTTTAGAGATTATTTTACGAGCACAGTCGATTATCAAATCGCAAAAAAATTCAGTAAAATATCGCTAACTACCAAATGGCGGAAACTATTTCTAAATAATCGTCAGATAGAATTGAGAGGTTTCGCAGGCTTTTTCTTGTTTAACGACAGTAAAAAATCAGATTATTTCAGTTTTGCTTTAGACCGCCCGACCGATTATCTTTTTGATTACAATTACTACGGAAGAAGTGAAGACAGCGGACTCTTTAGTCAACAATTTATCGAAGCTGAAGGTGGCTTTAAATCGAAATTGCAACCCGCTTTTGCTAATCAATTCATCACTACTCTAAATGGAAGTTTCACCATCTGGAACTGGATTCACGCCTATGGCGATGCAGGAGTTGTAAAAAATGCCGGACAAAATCCTGAATTTTTATACGATTCTGGGATTCGGGTAAATCTGGTTCAAGATTATTTTGAAATCTTCTTCCCTATGTATTCTAGTTTAGGTTGGGAACCTGCACAAGATAACTACGATCAAAAAATTAGATTTATTGTATCGCTGGATTTCAATACATTAATCAAATTATTCACCAGAAGATGGTATTAATCTCAAAATCACTATCTTAATATTTATTACATATTTTTAAATTATATCTAATAATTTAACTTCAAATTATGTAATTTTCATTAAAATTAGAAAATAGTCACAATTTCATAATTTTACGCATTTTTTGAAATTGATTTTCTGCTTAATTTTTACTATATTCGTGACCTATTAAAAAATCGAGTATGGAAGAAAAGGTCTTAGAAAAAACTGATATTTCTTTTGCAGAATTTAAAGCACAAGTAATTAAAGATTACACCACTGCTGTTGTAAGTAGAGAATGTAGTTTACTAGGTCGTCGTGAAGTATTAACCGGTAAAGCTAAATTCGGAATCTTTGGAGATGGGAAAGAAGTCCCTCAATTGGCGATGGCAAAAGCTTTCAAGAATGGGGATTTTCGTTCGGGTTACTATCGCGATCAAACCTTTATGATGGCGCTAGACTTACTTTCTGTGGAAGAGTTTTTTGCCGGACTTTATGCCAATACCGATATTGAAAAAGAACCGATGGCGGGAGGTCGCCAAATGGGTGGTCACTTTGGAACGCATAGTTTAAATGAAGATGGCACCTGGAAAAACCTTACCCAACAACCCAACTCTAGTGCAGACATCTCTCCTACTGCGGGGCAAATGCCTAGATTATTAGGACTAGCACAAGCCTCTAAAATTTATAGAAATGTAGAAGGAATCGCTGCTGAAAATTTTTCTGTAAGCGGTAACGAAGTCGCTTGGGGTACGATTGGTAACGCCAGTACCAGCGAAGGTTTGTTTTGGGAAACCATTAATGCCGCCGGAGTTATGCAAGTGCCGATGGTGATTAGCGTTTGGGATGATGAATACGGAATTTCTGTTCCTGCAAAATACCAGACTACCAAAGAAAATATCTCTGAGATCTTAAAAGGTTTTCAGCGTGATGAAGAAAACGACGGTTACGAAATTATCGTTGTAAAAGGTTGGAACTATCCAGAATTAATGGAAGCCTACCATAAAGCCGGACAAATCTCGAGAGAGCAACATATTCCGGTATTAATTCACGTGATCGAGCTTACGCAACCGCAAGGGCATTCTACTTCCGGTTCTCACGAGCGTTACAAATCTGAAGCGCGTTTGCAGTGGGAAAAGGAAACCGATTGTAATGTAAAGATGCGTGAGTGGATGTTGGACAACGACATCGCTACCGAAGATGAATTAACACAGATCGAAAAAGACGCTAAGAAAACGGTTCGTGACGGTAAAAAAGCCGCTTGGAAAGCTTTTACCGAGCAACCGCTTCAACAGAAAAAAGTGGTCGTCGATCTATTGCAACAAGTAGCAAATACAAGTAGTAACAAAAACTTTATTCAGCCTTTAGTCGATGAGTTATCGAACATTAAAGAGCCACAAAAATTTGAAGTTTTACGTACTGCCCGAAAAGCTTTAAAATACATCTACCAAGAAACTTCTGAAGCAAAGACCAATCTCGTCAATTGGATCAATACATTTCAAGAAGAAACACAACCCGAATATAGCAGTCATTTACACAGCGAACAAGATAATAATGCTTTATCAATTGCTGAAGTTGCCCCTGCCTACGATGAGAATGCCAAAATGGTAGACGGTCGTATTGTACTGCGAGAAAACTTCGATAAGATTTTCACCAATCACCCGGAAGCTTTGATCTTCGGAGAAGACACCGGTAATATTGGTGATGTAAACCAAGGTTTAGAAGGTTTACAAGAAAAATATGGTGATCTAAGAATTGCCGATGCCGGTATTCGTGAAGCTACGATTTTAGGTCAAGGTATTGGGATGGCGATGCGTGGTTTACGTCCGATCGCAGAAATACAGTACTTAGATTATATTATGTATGCGCTGCAAATTATGACTGATGATTTAGCAACGCTACATTATCGAACCAAAGGGAAACAAAAAGCACCGCTAATTGTAAGAACTCGTGGTCACCGTTTAGAAGGGATTTGGCATAGTGGCTCACAAATGGGTGGTTTAGTACATTTACTTAGAGGTATTCACATATTAGTACCTCGAAATATGACCAAAGCTGCCGGTTTCTACAATACCTTATTAGAAAGTGATGAGCCTGCTTTGATCGTAGAATGTTTAAATGGTTATCGTTTAAAAGAAAAACTACCGAATAACTTAGGAGAATTTAAAACACCAATCGGTGTGGTTGAAACGGTTAAAGAAGGAAATGATATCACACTGGTTTCTTACGGTTCTACCTTAAGAATTGTAGAAGACGTCGCTAAAGAATTATTAGAAGTGGGTATTGATGCTGAAGTGATCGATGTACAATCGCTTTTACCGTTCGATATTCATCACGATATTGTAAAAAGTGTTGAAAAAACCAATCGCTTGCTAGTGATTGACGAAGATGTTCCCGGTGGAGCTTCAGCCTACATTATGCAAGAGATTTTAGAAAAGCAAAATGCCTATCGATTCTTAGACAGCAAACCCCAAACGCTCACAGCTAAAGAACACAGACCCGCTTACGGAACCGACGGAGATTACTTCTCTAAACCTTCAGCAGAAGATATATTTGAGAAAGTATATAGCATTTTTAATGAAGTAAATCCTGAGCAGTTCCCGAACTTACGATAATTGAAAAAGAAAAATAATTTTTGATAGTTACATCCACGCTTTTGTGGATGTTTCTATTTTATAGAAACTGTAATTTAGGTTTTTCAATACTTCTTCGTGCACTAACGGAAATGAAAGATCGCCCCCTGCGGTATGAAATTCTAAGTTGTAAAGCTTGCGCTTTTTAAACCAAAGCGGTTGTTTAACCGTAACCGATTGCAATTTATAGAGCTCTAAAATTTCGGTTTCCTGATTCCAGATCCCTTGTTTTTTAATGATGAAGTTTTCGGTGAATTCAATTGCGATCGAATCGTGATACTTTTTATTTAAAAATACCGAAAGAGCAACGTAGATAAACACCATCGGTGCAATGATCTGCCACTCGTACCAAGAAAAAATAACCACCGGAATAAAAGCGATCACCACCGGAATTAAACTCAACATCACGCGCCTAACTATCAAAAGTCGATGCGGTTTAATCGCTTCGGAAGTTTCTTCTGCTCGGTTATATAAAAAAGTTTTTATTTTTTGAAGCTTCTCTTTTGCGAGTCCGGGAATTTTAATTTTTCCTTTTTGCGCCTGAATATTATCTGCGCTGCTGGCTAACGAAACTTCAGCTTCATACAAATCTAATCGCTTCTGGATAGGATTGGTGCTTAACCTCAACAATTGAACACGTCTTGGTTTTAACGAAGTTCTTGTATTGGTTTTGAGTCCCATTTCTAAATCTAAGCTCGATGTAGTTTGGGTAAGCGTTAAGTTGAAATATTTGATAAAAATTTCGATGGTAGAAATCACAATTCCCACCAGAAATGTAAAGATCAAAGCTGCGAAAGCTACTAAGATGATCCCCGAACTATCTGAAAAATTCTCTGCGAGGTAATTGGCAGAATCTTCTACATAGGTGTTTTCTATTTTCAGTTGATTTAATTCATTCATAATCGTACCGAAAAACAGAAAAATTAACCAAATTCCACGTAGATAATTAGAGGTTAAGCCTAGCTTTAATAAATCGAAGATGCCAAGTTGGTGCTTCCATTCTACACTTTTCTTATTAGATTTTGACGTGTGTACAGCATCGGTTTCAACTTCAACATAATTTTCAATTTCATCAGTGGTTTCTTCCGCAGCTAAATCCATCAAAATACTTCGTAAAGCATCTGCTTTTTCTTTAGAAAGCGCTTTAATGGTCACCTCTTTTTGCGAACTTCCGGCAGTATCGATCGCAACTTCGTATACATTGATCACCCGTTGAATAATCGATCGTTTAAAATAAACCTGCTGAATTTTATCGAACGGGATATTGATAAATTCTGTAGAAAAAACTCCCTTTTGCAAGACAAATTCTTTCTGTTCATAATCAATATGAAACTTGAATTTTTTATAAGAAAGAATACTAAAAACTAAAATAATTGCAGCCAAAACTCCGAAGCCAATAAGTACATAAAGTAGTATATCTTTCTGCTTATCGCCTAAAAAAATATAAATCCCAAGTACCCATAATCCTTTAACCGACTTATAAAACGTGGCTAAAAATATGACTAATATCCCAATTTTAGATTGTAGCTGTGGTTTCGCAAAAGCCTTATTCATATTCTTCTACGGTTAATTTTTTTGCCACGGCTTCTTTTAAATTCACTGCTAAATTTGGTAACAAACCGGGGATACTCACATCACTTCCTTGTCCGCCGGCGGTAAAAATCTTCAAGGTTGAAATTCCTAAAACTTTATCGAAAACTCCGCGAGAGATCGACACATGCTGAACACGATTAAATGGGATTACTGTTGTTTTGGTAATTAAATAGCCTCGACGGTAAATAAGGTCTTTTTCGCGCAAGGCATAGCCATATTTTTTTTGAAGTAAGGAAGCATTTAGGTAAGCAAAACCAAAAACCAGCAAAAGAATCCCCAGTGCTAGGTACAAACTCCAATGCGTGGGTAAAAAATAAAACAGCACCGCCCAACCCGCCAAAAGTATGACCAGCCCAATGGTGATTTGGTAAAAACTTTTGGTTTGTTTTTTCTTAGAAATCGTTTCAAAATCTACTGCCTGATGATCGGGCAGTAGATCTATATTGATTTGTTGATTGGTAAACTGACTCTCTACGGAATCCATTTCTTATCGAAGTTTGGTTGACGTTTTTCTAAAAATGCATTTCTACCTTCTTTTGCTTCGTCGGTCATATAGGCCAAGCGCGTTGCTTCACCGGCAAATACCTGTTGCCCTACCATACCGTCATCGGTTAAGTTCATTGCAAATTTTAGCATTTTAATAGAAATTGGCGATTTTGCCAGCACTTCCTGCGCCCATTCGTAAGCTGTCGCTTCTAGCTCGTCGTGCGGAACCACTGCATTTACCATTCCCATTTCAAAAGCTTCCTGCGCCGAATAATTTCTTCCTAAAAAGAAGATCTCACGTGCTTTTTTTTGCCCTACCATTTTGGCTAAATAAGCAGAACCGTAACCCCCGTCGAAACTCGTTACATCGGCATCGGTTTGTTTAAAAATAGCATGTTCTTTACTCGCCAACGTCATATCGCAAACAACGTGTAAACTATGGCCGCCACCTACTGCCCAACCGGGAACAACGCAAATCACCGCTTTGGGCATAAAACGTATTAAACGCTGTACTTCTAAAATATTTAAACGATGGTAACCATCTTCTCCTACATAGCCTTCTTTGCCACGTGCTTTTTGATCGCCGCCGCTACAGAAAGACCACACGCCATCTTTGGTCGAAGGACCTTCGGCAGAAAGTAGCACCACTCCTATCGAAGTATCTTCGTGGGCATCGTGAAACGCATCTAGTAATTCACTCGTAGTTTTTGGTCTAAATGCATTTCGAACATTTGGTCTATTGAAAGCAATTCTTGCTACACCATTCGATTTTTTATAGGTAATATCGTCGTATTCTTTTGCAGTTTCCCACTTTATTTCACTCATAATTTTGGTATTTATTTCTGTAAAATTACGGTTTTAAATCAAAATTGTGTAATTTTAAAGCTATACTTATTATTTCAGTAAAGATGAAAAACTTATTGTTTTTGGGAGTTCTGCTTTTCGGAATTCAATTAACGGCCCAAGAAAGTATTACCCGATTTTCTACGCCGAAAGATTCGTTGAGTTTTACTCACAAGAATTTTAAACCGATTCAATTGACCAAGCATTTACAAAATATAGGTTTTGGTGAGCAAAATGATCTTTATTATTTCCCGATAAGAGAAACAGTGAGTAATTACAAGTTTAAATATACAGCTAATGATGTCGCAGAATATTTATTTGTAGAGCGACCGCTTTTACGACAAATGAACCCGAATTATAATTATGTAGGAAGTCAGCTTTCTGATCCTAACCATATTTATACTCTTTCTTATTGTGATTTTCAAAACTGATAAAAAAGTTGGCAACTTAGATATTTAAAGCGTATTTGGATCGATTACATCCGTTTGTTTTCTCTAATTTGAAAAAATGATCAAATTCTTAATTCATAAATATTTCAATCTTCTAAAAAAGAAATGAAATTTTAAATGACCTAAAGAGTAATACAAATTTTCAACCTCAAAGTGAAACTGACTTTAATCAAGCTGATTTTAAGTTGAAGAAAGGAAAAGTTGAAACAATTTATTCACCGAATTTAGGAAATCCAAAAGGTTTAATATTATCAAAATGGTATATTGAACCAGATGATCTCATAAAACAGGGAATATTATTTGTCTTATTGAAAACGAAAATATCAGCATGGAATTTGAAAGCTTTTATAGCGGAAAAATAATTTCAAGCTGTAAGCTACATCAAAAACTATCGAACGAAACCGAACTTTTTAAAATAGAAGGTATTTAGAATATAAGAATCTGATAAGTTATTTTCGAAATTAAAGACAACCTTCAAGAATAACAAACTCAACTTTTTAAGTATTAACCTTCAAAAATTCTATTTTAGCATCATATTTGATACCTTTAAAGCGTAAAAGAAACTTATGAATTTTAGAAACTTTCTATTCGTTTTGCTTATTGGCTGCTCGGCTTATGCTCAGGAGTTAGAAAACCCTAATCTTTTTGCGACCAATAATCAAATTATAAGAGCAGATCTATATAGTGGTCACGCAGTTTCCTTATCGCAATTTGATGGCTACATTAAACCGGAGCGCACGCAGTTTACGCTTCCGCAAGGTAATGTGTATGAAGATGAATACAATCGTGAAATTAATATGATGGCGATTGCAGCATCTGAACGCTGGAAACGCCAAAGTGGTATTGTCGATATGGATTTCCCTACGCGACAGTTACAACAAATTAATAGCAACGTACAGGTATTTTACAATAACCGAGAGAATTTTAAATACCGTACCAACTTCAACATGAATTACGACGGGCAACGCACTCCCGATGGTGGTATACGTAATGAAGTATATCAAGATGTGAGTCAGCCGCTCATTAACCCCTATTATATGCGTGGATTTTCGCCTTATCAGCGAAGGAGAGGTTCCGGTAATTTCGGGTTTTACATGACTAGGTGAATGCCATCGTCTTCAATTGAAATCAGTCGTTTTTTGTAAAGCATTCCTATCGCCTTTTTAAAACTCTTTTTACTCATTTCTAATCTCGCTTTGATATCTTCAGGGGAAGATTTATCGGTAAGCGGAAGAAAACCTTTATTCATTTCCAGTTCATTCATCACAGCATCGGCATTAGGTTCTATGCTACGATAGCCGGGACGCTGTAAGGTAATGTCGATCTTATTATCTTTTCTGGTTTTCTTTACCCAACCGGTTAATTTATCACCGGTTTTTAAGTCTTGAAAAACATCGTCGTGGTACACTAAACCTTGGTGCAACTCATTCACGATTAAATTAAAACCAATCTCTGTTTTATTCGTTACAATTAGATCTACTTTCTCGTAAGGTTCTACGGTAAGTTCGGTATTATCTAAGAAATGATTTACTTTACTTGAAGCCGTTAAACGTTGGGTTTCTTCATCTAAATAGCAAAAAATTAAGTAATGCTCCCCTTCTTTCATCGGGTAAGCTTGCTCTTTAAACGGAACAAACAAATGTTTCTCTAAGCCCCAATCTAAAAAGGCACCCATTTTATTAGCATCGACACATTCTAAAAAAGCAAATTCATCTAACTGAACGTAAGGCTGCAAAGTAGTTGCTACCGGACGCTCATCGTGATCTAAATACACGAAAACCTCTAGCTCATCACCAATTTCAAAACTCTCTGGTTTGTATTTATTGGGCAATAAAACTTCGTTTTCTTTCTCTCCGCTATCGTCTTTTAAAAAAAGTCCGGGAGGAGTATCGCGATCTATCGTTAAGGTATGGTATTCACCAATGCTAAGCATAATACTAATTTAGGTTGCAAAGATACGTGCTTTTTAGACACAAAAATGCCCAAAAAGAAAAAGAAATCCGTTTCGGTCATCACGTCATCTGCAATCATCTCTTTTTCCTCTTGGGCGGGGCAGTTGTTTTACTTTTATTTGAAAAGCTGTTCTTTATTATAGTGTTTCGTCAATAAATAATAGACAACTACACGATGCTTATTGCGGTTTGATTTTCCGTATTTCTCGATGACGGCATTGATCCCCACATTTAGCTCATCGGTATCTTCAAGGCCTAATTTCTTTACCAAGAAGTTTTTTCGAACACGATCTAATTCTTCTTGATCTGATGATGAAACGGTATTGGCATCGCTGTTGTAAATCGAAGGACCCATACTTTCGGCAATCTTTCGAAGCAGATCGACATCAGGATTATCTTCAATTTTATTTACATCTTCAATGTATTGTCCTACTTTTTCATCTAGTTTACTCATAACAATTTTTGATTTTTTAGTTGAATTAAAATTACAGAAATCATCTGCTAGAAACTGTTATCAATTCGCTAAATAACAAGGTTTTAAGAAGTACTGTTAAGAAAATGAAATATAGACTTCGATTAAGCTCAGTGTGACCATACAGCCTAACCAAATTTAAAATTTAATCTTTCGGTAGTAACACTTTGAAGTAATTTTTTAAGTATTGATCGTTTTCTTCTCGAGGTGTAAAAATTTCTAAAATTTTGGGTTGATTGTCTTCCGCATAAAACTGAATCAATTCTTCTTTTAAACTAGCCTCATCGGTGGCTGCTTGGTAAGTGAAACCATACATTTCAGCTAGATGATTTGCTCTCAAATTATGTGTGGTTTCAAAAAAGGTTGAAAAATGCTCGGTTTCTTTAGCTCCGGGTAAAATTCTGAAAATTCCGCCGCCTTGATTATTGATGATAATAATTCTGAAACTCTTCGGAATATAATTATTCCACAACGCATTGCTATCATAAAAGAAACTTACATCGCCCGTAATTAACGTCGTAGGAAATTTTGCTTTTACCGCAGCGCCAACTGCTGTTGAAGAACTGCCGTCAATTCCGCTTGTTCCGCGGTTACAATACACCTGTAAACTTGGATACAGTCGAAATAATTGCGCATACCTCACCACACTACTATTGGAAAGGTGAACTACCTGTTGCTCGGGCATTTGCTGTAACACCTGACGAAAAGCTTGTAGATCACAAAACGGAATTTCTTCCATATATTTATCGTGATGCACATCGCGTTGCGCATTTACTTGTAACCATTTATCTCGATAATCACTTTCAACAGGCTGCGTTGAAGGAAAAAACTTGCTAAAAAACTCATTCGCATTCACATCGAAATGTTTATTCAAACAGAAAAAAGTATCGAAAGCTTTCTTCGCGTCCACGTGCCAATGTTGTTGGGGTTGATAGGTACGTAAAAAAGCTTTTATCTTCTTGGAGATAATGAGTCCGCCAAAAGTCAATAAAATATCCGGTCTCAATTGTTCAAATTCTTCTTCTCGAGATGCTGAAGCTTCGATCGGAGCGATAATTTTATCGATTCTCGTAATGAATTTCTCGTGGTGTAAATTAGAAGTCGTTTCTGTAAATACCAATACCGAAGGATCTTCTGCCAATTCATCTAAAAACTTTTGCTCTACGGCATTGGGTTTATTTACTCCCACCAACACCAATTTTCGCTTTGCCTTATTCCACATTTCAGCATAGGATTGTAGTGCTTTTTCTGAGGTTGTTTTTGGCTCTCGAATTGGTTCTATGATTAACGGATTTACCGTTGGCTTTTCAACTAAATGATATAAAGGTTCGTAAAACGGAGCGTTGATATGGACGGGACCATTTTGCTCGATCGCCGTATTTAAAGCTAAATTAATTTCTCGCTCGTTATGTTTTTGCGCTTCAAAAAGCTTTTGTTTAAGCTTAGAGTCTATGGGCACCGCTTCTTCCAAAACTAATTCTGAATATAGATTAGCGGAATATAAAATATGATTTTGATAGACATTTTTTTGTCGGATGGTTTGCCCATCACCAATATCGATACGCTCTACAGGACGATCGGCAGAAATTACCACCAAGGGCACATCGCTATAAAAAGCTTCGGCAATCGCCGGATAATAATTTAACAACGCACTCCCGGAAGAACAACACAACGCCACCGGCTCTTGCAATTGCTGCGCTAATCCCAAGGCAAAAAATGCCGCCGAACGTTCATCGACAATACTATAGGCTTCCATCTCCGGATGATTGGAAAAACTGATCGTTAAAGGTGCATTTCGTGAACCCGGAGAGATCACAACGTGTTTTATTCCTTTAGACAAACATAATAAGGTAATCGATTGGGCAAGCGGTATGCTGGAGTATTGCATTGTTTTTATAGAATTTTCTTCTACAAAAATACGGCTTATTCATTAATTTATCTGTGCGTTTACGAGTTTTTGTATGGATTGCTTAAGACCTTAATTTTGTTTGAAATATGAATTTCTCATCCCTCAAATCTCACGTCTAACTTCTACCTTTAAACTCAAAGTACTTTTTGCATGGTTTCTGCTTTTCTAAGTGTTTCTTCCCACTCAGCAGTTGGATTCGAATCTATTGTGATTCCGCCGCCAATGTAGAGAATCGCTTTGTTTTCTAGGAGTTGCATGCAACGCAGATTCACGTATAAATTAGATTGTCGCTCAATCAAGTTGAAAGCTGAATTTTCTACATTTCGCTTTCGAGGATTTCGAGCTTTTTCTACCTGGATATTCAATTCTCCCACATAACCCGAATAAAACGCACGATCGTAAGCCTCTTCTTTTAAAATGAATTCTTTTGCCATTTGTTTAGGTAAACCACAAACCGCCGGCGTTGGGTGCAAACTAGTGACAATTTCAGCTAGACTGTCTTTTTGAAAAACTCCGCTAATATCAGTTTTTAAATGCATTACATTTCCTGCTCGATGGGTATGCACTTCTGAGATTTGCAAACGCTCGATCCCTTCAATGTTTGTTAATGCATTTTCGATAGTTCGGGTAACAATGGCTTGCTCTTCTTTTTCTTTTTCGCCCCAAGAAACATCGGTAGTTCCTTCAAAAACCTGTGTTCCCGCTAATGCCATCGTTTTAAAACGATTATTTTGCGTTTTCACTAAGGTTTCCGGTGTGGCTGCCAACCATAAGCCTACCTGCGGATGGTACCAACAATACACAAAAGCCGTCGGATAATTTTTCAGTAATCGCTTAAAATATTCGATGGGTTGTGTTTTTACCACTAAAACTTGCTTTCTGGAAAGTACGACTTTTTCTAATGCTGAATTTTTAATAGCTTCAACTCCTTTTTCCACTAAATTTTTATGAAAGGTCTTTTGCTGAAGCGTGGTTTCAAAACTGGTCGCAGAAGTTGTGTCTTCCGAAGTTAACTCTTCCGAAGCATAATTCAGCTTCGAAAATTCGGCTGTTTTTCGATCAAAAAAAATGGTTTTTTGTTGATCATCAAATGGAGCGAATACAAAACCTTCTTGCTGAAAGTTTTCTAAATATTCTAATTTAGCGTCTTGCTGAAGTTGCAAGTGAAGCTCATCACTATTGGGATGACGATAAGCTACAAAAGGTAATTGTGCTTCAAGTTGTTGTTCTAATTTTTGAAAATATATAGGTAGGGTCATTTGGATTTTTTAAATTTTTACTCAACATCAACTAAATAGTTCTCGACTCCGTACAAACTGACATTGATTAAACTAATTACACTTCGAGAAGCTCAGTGTGACCATGCTTTTACTTCTTCTTAGGTAAAGCAATGGTAGTTAATTTTACAGCAGAAATTAAGTTTTCTTCGACATCTCGAATTTTAATATCCCAAACCTGTGTGGTTTTGCCTTTATGTATAAATTCGGCACGCGCAAACACCTCTCCGCTGGCGATACTTTTTACGTGATTGGCAGAAATTTCGATACCTCGAATGTAAAAATGCTCTCCGTCTAAAAAGATAAAACTGGCTGCACTCCCCACACTTTCTGCGAGCGCTACCATCGCACCACCGTGTAAAACGCCATCGGGTTGATGTACTTTGGGAGTCACCGGCATTTTTGCCACTAGAAAATCTTTACCAACATCGATAAATTCTATTTCTAAGGTTTCCATTAAGGTGTTTTTGCACATTTTTGCGCAACCGGCTAGTATTTCTTCTTTAGAATATTTCATTTTTTAATATCTCTATAAAATCTTATTACATAATTGAAATTAAATATTTAGTTTCGGAAAATATCTAAATCTCGATGATCGAGTAAAAATACAAAATAGCAACTACATGGCGACCGAAGAAAAAAAGGTTTCTTACACAACCACCAATTCTTATTCTACCAGAAATAACTTGACTTCAGCAACTAAAAACGTTTGGTTTTGCTGTCACGGACTCGGATTTTTAAGTCGGTATTTCATTCAATATTTTAACGGATTGGATGCCGATGAGAATTATATTATCGCTCCGCAAGCACCTTCTAAATATTATCAAAAATCAGATTTTAAGCACGTGGGCGCTAGTTGGCTTACACGTGAAGAAACGCAGCAGGAAACTGAAAATGTTTTGAATTACTTAGATGCGGTTTTTGCTTCGGAAGAAATACCTGGAGATAAACGATTGATTTTGCTAGGCTATTCGCAAGGCGTTTCGGTAGCGATGCGTTGGTTGGCTTCTCGAAAATTAAATGTGGATACCTTGGTGATCCATTCTGGTGGAATCCCGAAAGAATTGAGTCCGCAAGACTTTGACTTTTTAACCACAACTCAGGTTGAATTGTGGTACGGCACCGAAGACGAGTATTTAACCGAAAAACGAATCAACGAAGAAACCCGTCGCGCCAAGGAAATGTTTGGAGAAGCTTTAAAAATTGTTCCGTTTGAAGGAAAACACGTCGTGAATCGAGCATTAATCAATCAACTTGGAACGTCATGAAAGCCTCTAAAACCTATTTAAAAGGAAAATCTGTTTTTGTTGTTTCTGCTATAGTGATTGCCGTTACTTCACTTACTGTTTATTTTACGGGCATTCATTACCATAGAAGTGTAAATGATAACCTGCTCATTTCCTTATCGATCATTGCTATCGTTTTATTCGTATTTATGACCTACGGACTTTTTAAAGGAATTGGTTTGATGAATAATTTTCCGAAGTTTAAAAAATTCAAGTCCGGCGAGATGATTGATATCCCGATGGGTAAAAATTCGGTTTCTGATGTTGATATCGGCGATGGGATTGAAGGTTTACTCTTCTCTATTGTTTCTTGGATTTTACTCACCATCGCATTCGTGATCTTCCTCGTTTTTCTTGAAGCCGTTCTATGGTTATCGATCTTTGTGATTCTTGCGATGTTATACTGGGTTTTCTTTCGAGCTTTAAAATTGGTATTTAGCAAAGCTGAAATTACTCAGGGACACTTCTTCAAATCGATTGCTTTTGCCTTAGGCTATACTTTACTTTACACCGGATGGATTTTTGCGATTGTTTATATTGCTGAAAAAATAGGCTAAGAATTAGGTGTTAGGAATTAGGAATTAGGAATTAGGGAGGTTTTATTTTTTGAATTCAATGCAAAGTTTTCAATTTTAAACTTTTCAAAAGTTATTTTCTATACTTCACAGGATGTGATTCCGGAGCAAGTTCGGAATGGCGAAAAACGAGTAGCTTCAACTTCCAATTCAGTTTCATATTCTTTTTAGTTGCCCTTCTAGTTTTTTTTGAAAAAATTATTTTTTTATGATCTTATTAGAGCCTTATATGGTGAAAGCAATATTAATATTTTATATAGCCATAGCTATTAATGCAGTATATCTGGCATTAAAGTATGAAAAGGGTTACATGAAAATTTTATGGAGTCTAGTGTCGATTTTTGTACCAGTTATAGGAAGTGCTTTATATTTAATACAGTTTCAAATTAACAAAAAAGAACTTCGAGGCATTAAAAATTAGAGTGATGCGATTCGGGATCAAGTCCGGAATGACGAAAACGAGTCAGCTTCGACTTCAACTTCAGTTTCAAATTCAATTTCGAATTAAACCTTCTTCGCTTCTTCCCAAAAGACGTCCATTTCTTCTAAGGTCATTTCTTTTAATGACTTCTTATTTTCTTTGGCTTTTTCTTCTAAATATTGAAAGCGTTTAATGAATTTTTTATTGGTACGTTCTAAAGCATTTTCAGGATTGATGTTGAGAAATCTGGCATAATTGATCATCGAGAATAAGACATCGCCAAATTCTGCTTCGATCAAATCTTGATTTTGTTGGTTCACTTCATCCTGAAGTTCTTCTAATTCTTCTTTTACTTTTTCAAACACCTGCTGTGGCTCTTCCCAATCAAAACCTACGCCGGCTACTTTATCTTGAATTCTGCTGGCCTTTACCAAAGCCGGCAACGAACGTGGTACGCCTTCTAACACGCTCTTTTTACCTTCTTTGAGTTTTAGATTTTCCCAATTTCTCTTGACATCTTCTTCATTTTCTACTTCCACATCTCCGTAAATATGCGGATGACGAGAAATGAGTTTCTCGCAAATACTATTGGCAACATCGGCGATATCGAAGCTTTTTTTCTCGCTTCCGATTCTTGAATAGAAAACAATGTGCAACAATACATCACCCAATTCTTTCTTCACTTCTTCGAGATCGTTATCTAAAATAGCATCTCCAAGCTCATAGGTTTCTTCGATGGTTAAGTGTCGAAGGGTTTCCATGGTTTGTTTGCGATCCCAAGGACATTGTTCGCGAAGTTCATCCATGATCGTGAGTAAACGGTCGAAAGCTTGTAGTTGGTCTTTTCTAGTATTCATTTTTTTGAAAAATTTGAAGGTTTAAAAGTACAATTTCTTGAGTAGAGTTGAGTGGTGGGTGGTGAGATTTTAGTTTTACCCTTCTGTCATTCCTTCGGAATGCCACTTCCTAGTTTAGCAAGGAATTTTTTAGATTCCTGCCTGCGCAGGAATAAATAGCCCGGCCCGTTAGGGCTTGCCATTAAAAAAGCCTTGCAAATTATTACAAGGCTTCCTGTTTTGAAATAGTAAGAAAATTTATTCTTCTTCTGAAGAAGTTTCTTCTTTAGCTTCAGCTTCCGGTTCAGAGAAATCGGTGATTCCTGCGTTTACCAAAATGTTATACCACTGAAATACTTTTTTAATATCGCTTACATACACGCGATCTTCATCGTATTCCGGTAAAATTTCTTTGAAATATTCTTCTAATTTTGCTTTAGATTCTTTGTGGCTAATGGCTTCTTTACCATCTTCCTTTTCTGCAATTTTTTCAAAAACTGCTCTTAAAGGAACTTCTTCTGTATAAGTATACATTGCAATTTCACTAAGCATGCTCACATTGTGACGCACGTTTACCGATATTTTTTTGCCATCTGCTAACGATTCTGCAACAAAACCACCACGGGTTTGTGCTTTTAATTCATACAATCCCGGTTTTCCTGAAATAGCTAATACTTTTTCTAAACTCATGTTTTAATTTTTTAAAGGTCGCAAATATCTAATCTCTTGGTTTATTTACAAAAAGATTAGCGTGCTTTTTTTGCATTAGGAAAGCGCATTCTGTAATCTACACGAATATCGCCTTTGCTTATTTTCTGTAATTTACTCTTAATGAGACGTTTCTTTAAACTTGATAATTTATCGGTAAATAAAATACCTTCGATATGATCGTACTCGTGCTGAATTACTCTTGCCGCCAAACCATCGTATGTTTCGGTATGTTTATTAAAGTCTTGATCGTAATATTCTATAGTGATTTCCGGTTTTCTAAACACGTCTTCACGCACATCGGGAATACTTAAACAGCCTTCGTTAAATGCCCACTCATCTCCTACTTCATCTACAATGGTTGGATTGATAAATGCTTTTTTTAATGACTTTAATTGTGCTTGATCTTCTGCGCTCAAGTCTTCATCTTCTGCAAATGGTGCCGCATCGATCACAAATAACCGAATTGGTAAACCAATTTGCGGAGCAGCAATACCAACCCCATAAGCTGCATACATGGTTTCGAACATATTTTCGATAAGCTCGTTAAGCTTAGGATAATCTTGCGGGATCTCTTTGGCCTTTTTCTTTAACACGGGATCTCCGTAAGCGACAACTGGTAATATCATATTAATATGCTTATTTTTAAGTTTGAAAATGTGATGATGCTTTTAATTTTGCTCATCAGTACAAATACGACTGTAAAATAATCGTAGCACTAATTTCGTCTACTAAAGCTTTATTGCGGCGCTGCTTTTTTTTGAGTCCGCTATCGATCATGGTTTGTACCGCCATTTTAGACGTAAAACGTTCATCGACGCGTTCTACCTTCATCTGCGGAAATTTTTCAGCAAACTTTTTTAAAAACTCCTGAATAAATTCTTCACTTTGCGAAGCCGCACCATCGCGTTGCTTGGGTTCACCTACCAACACCAATTCTACGTTTTCTTTTGAAAAATAATCTTCTAAAAAAGAAATCAATTTAGGCGTTTCAACCGTGGTTAAACCTGAAGCGATCATCTTTAGCTCGTCGGTTACCGCAACACCTGTACGTTTAGTTCCGAAATCTAGGGCCAAAATTCTAGCCATATTCAATTTTTTGGCAAAGGTAACACATCTACAGGTTTTACGCTAAAATACCAATCGATATTGCGTTTAGGGTTGAAATAATTCAGCATACATAAGAAAAATCAAGTATTTAAACCGATGCTTTGCTTTTGAATAGGAAGCCTTATATTTGCTGAAAATTTTACCAATGGAAGACTTAAAGAACATAATTTTAGAAGCTTGGGATAACCGAGAACTTTTAAAAGAAGATAAAACCCAACAAGCTATTCGTCAAGTAATCAATTTGATCGATGCCGGAGAATTACGTACGGCAGAGCCTACTGCAGACGGCTGGCAAGTAAACGAATGGGTTAAAAAAGGGGTGGTATTATATTTCCCGATCCAGAAAATGGAAACCTTAGAAGCAGGGATTTTTGAATACCACGATAAAATGCCTTTAAAAACCGGCTATAAAGAAAAAGGGATTCGTGTAGTTCCAAACGCTGTAGCAAGACACGGCGCTTATATTTCTAGCGGTGTAATTATGATGCCAAGTTATGTAAATATTGGTGCTTACGTAGATGAAGGAACGATGGTCGATACTTGGGCAACGGTAGGAAGTTGTGCGCAAATCGGTAAAAACGTTCACCTTTCCGGTGGTGTTGGTATTGGTGGGGTTTTAGAGCCTTTACAAGCTTCTCCTGTAATAATCGAAGACAATGCATTTTTAGGTTCTAGAAGTATTGTGGTTGAAGGTGTTCGTGTAGAAAAAGAAGCTGTTTTAGGAGCAAATGTAGTATTAACGGCTTCTACCAAAATTATTGATGTAACCGGCGATGAGCCTGTTGAAATGAAAGGTGTCGTACCGGCACGTTCGGTAGTGATTCCTGGTTCTTATACCAAGAAATTTCCGGCAGGAGAATTTAATGTTCCTTGTGCTTTAATTATCGGAAAACGTAAAGAAAGTACCAACAAAAAGACTTCCTTAAACGATGCGCTTAGAGAATATAATGTAGCGGTATAAACTTTATAATATTACCCCAAAAACCTTCTCGCAAATGAGAAGGTTTTTTATTTTTATCATTTTTGCTCATGAATAAAACTCAACTTCCTTTAAATTCTGCTAAATACTTAATTATTCAGCAAAAAATGATTGGTGATGTGCTTACCTCTTCTATTTTATGTGAAGCAATCAAGCAGAAGTATCCTTTGGCAAAAGTTCATTTCTTGGTGAATCAGCATACGATTCCGGTAATTGAAAATAATCCATTTATCGATAAAGTAGTGGTCATGACCAAAGAGATGGAGAAATCACCTGTAAAACTTTTTCAATTCCTTCAGCAAATAAAAAAAGAGCACTACGATGTTGTTATCGATGTTTATTCGAAACCTGCAAGTACGGTTATTGGGAAATTTTCTGGAGCTCCACTTAAGATTGGTTATCAAAAATGGTATACAAAGTTAGCTTATGATGAACTTTACACTTATAAAGCAAAAGCAGAAACTCATGCAGGATTAGCAATTGAAAATCGAATGCATCTGCTACAATCTCTAGATAAATCTTACGCTAAAGAATTAAAACCAAAAATTTATTTAACAGAAGCAGAAATAGCTTCCGCTCAAAAAATACTTCAGCAAGAAAATCTAGCAAACAAAGATTTATTAATGATCGGGGTTTTGGGGTCTTCAGAAGAAAAAAGTTATCCGCTCCCTTATTTAGCCAAAGTTTTAGACACTATTGTTGAAACTACGGATGCAGAATTATTATTCAATTATATTCCTAAACAACTTACAATTGTTGAAAAACTGGTTAATCTTTGTGAACCGGAAACTCAAAAACGCATTCATCTTTCGATCTACGGTAAAAGTTTGCGAGATTTTATGGCGTTAACTTCACTTTGTACAGCTTTTATAGGAAATGAAGGTGGCGCGGTGAATATGGCAAAAGCCTTAGACATACCTACCTTTTCTATATTTGCACCATTTACTAAACGGGCAGCTTGGGCGCTCTATGAAAATGCCAGCAATGTAAGTGTACACTTAGAGGATTACCAACCAGAAACTTACGGTGAATTGAGTTTAAAAGAGATAAAAAAAGATGCTTCTAAGTATTACCAGTCTTTTAAAGCCCAATATTTTCTAGAAAAATTGAAAAATTACTTAAAGGAAGTTTTATAGCTTCTCGATCCCAAATGGTGTTTTGATGATTCCTTTTTGTTTCGTCTCTTTACGAATAGCCAAATTTGCGTCTAAAGATTCTTTTGTTTTATAACCTCTCGCGTGATCTAAATGTAAGCATAAGGCACGATGACGTATTTGTTTACCTTTTACACCAAGATTTTCTAAACGTTCTCCCAGTTCACGATCGGGACCACCGTAACGCATTCGCTCGTCGTAACCGTTTATAGCGATTAGGTCTTCTTTCCAAGCGGAAGAATTACAATTATTAAAAGAAGCATTTGAGGGTGTAAATGTATCTAAAAGTTTAGAAACTAACTCTCCACTAGCTAATTTTCGTTGTTGAGAAGAACCTAAATTACCATTCTGCTTAAGCCAAGTTACATCAAAACAATTTCCTGAAGTTATATCTTCTTTTTGAATAAATGTACTTAATTCCATATCCAACTTACAATAACCTCCAGACAAAAAACGTCCTCTTTCAGCATAAATCGCATGACGTTTTAGAAAATCATTTTTAGGTATACAATCACCATCGGTAAAAACAATGTATTCATTTTTTGCAGCCACGATCGCATTATTTAATATAGTTTGGCGTCGATAGCCTTGATCTTCGTGCCAAAGATGAGTAATAGGAACCGGAAAATCTTTTTTAAATTTTTCAATTAGATGTTTAGTTTCTTCTGTAGAACCATCGTCTGCAACTATAATCTCGAAGTCTTTATAATTTTGAACACTATAACCGTAAAGTACTTTTTCAAGCCATTCAACAGCATTATAAGTTGCAACGATCAAAGTTATTTTAGGTAAAGATTCCATTTAATTTTTTAAGAAATAAGTCTAATTAAAAGTCAAAAGTAATTATTTTTGAGAATTTCTTTTTCAGAATTAAAAAAAACTTGAAATTTGACGCAACGGTTTTAGTTGTTCTCTATCTATATAGTGATAGTTTTTCAGCTTAATTTGTTAGAAACCTTATAAGATCACTTGGAAAAAATTACAGCATTAATACCTACAGGGAATGAAATTCATAATATTAAAGAGGTTATTACTTCTGTAAGCTTTGCTGATGAAATTCTTGTGGTCGATAGTTTAAGCACCGATGGCACTTATGAAAAAGCTGTACAACTAGCCGATAAAGTTATACAAAGAGAATATCAGTATTCTTCTTCTCAAAAAAATTGGGCTATCCCACAAGCAAAACATGAATGGATTCTTTTAATTGATGCCGATGAACGCGTTACCCCAGAATTAAGAGAAGAAATTTTAGCTATACTCAAAAATCCTCCAACAGATGATACTGTTGCATATTGGATAGGTCGAAAAAACCATTTTATGGGAAAAGCCGTTAACCATAGCGGCTGGAAAAACGACAAGGTAATCCGATTATTTAAGCGAGATTTTTGTAAATACGAAGACAAAAAAGTACATGCAGAGATTATTGCGAGAGGTAATGTTGGAAAACTAAATCATAAATTTTATCACGACACCTATTTGAGCATCGACAAATATTTAGAAAAAATGAATCGATATGCTTGGTGGCAAGCTTATGATTACGATAAAAAAGTAGGTAAATTAACTCCCTATCATTTTATAATTAAACCTTTCTGGGGGTTTTTTAAACATTATGTTATTCAGGGAGGTTTTAGAGATGGTGTTGTAGGCTTGACGATTGGTTACATTCAAGGATATACAGTATTTATGCGATATGTAAAGGTTTGGCTACTAAGAAAAAATAGAAAATAACTATTTTTTCCAAAACTTTATTTTTTTCTTTAATCGCCGTTTACGATGAAATTTTTGCTGAAATATTTGTGTTTCATTCCACATTAATTGATAAACCTTTAAATAATCTTCATTTAAACATTTAGCATATTCATCACTCATAATTTGTACAACTTCTTGTTTATCTGTCAATCTAGCAAAATTCTTAATTCTTTCTTTAAAAGTTAAAGATTTAAATTCCATTCGGTTAAGATCTACCAAATAAAAATTGAAGTTTCCTTCATCTTTTTTTATAAGTGTATTTCCCGGTGAGTGGTCTAAAAACAATACTCGATTCTCGTGTAATTGATAAGTAAATCGAGTAAACGCACGTAATATTACTTCGTGATCTGGGATATCGAAGTTATGCGTTAAATCTCGAAAAGTATAATCTGCCTCTAAATGTTCACTTACATAAAAACTTTTTTTAAATAGTGAGGCTGTAGGATATTCAAAATAAGCAATAGGATCTGGAGTTCCTAACTCTAATTCTTGTAGCTTTTGAGCATATTCAAAAGATCTTCTGGCTTTACTTTTTCTAAAATGCTTATAAGCTACTTGATTGACTAAATTAGGAACCTTAAAAGATTTGATATTAAGAACCAAGGCTTCTCCTTCAACAGGAAATAACTTAATTACATTTCGATCTCCATTACCTAATTTCTCTCCTTCTTGCTGAAAATTCTCAATTTTTTGCTGAACAAAAGAACTTAGGTATTTGTACTTTTCACTATAAACTTCAATCATAATGCAAAAGTATATTTTTAAACTTACAAAATTTAAACTTCAGTAGGTATTAATATAAATTTGGTTATTTTGCATCCAATTCTATGAATCCATGAGGTTAATACAATTTACGGCTGCCGATGGTTGGCGAGGTCACGAACAGAAAATTATTTATTTATACGAAGCCTTTAAGGCTTTTGGTTATGTAGAAGATCAATGGATTGTATGCCCTAATAATTCTGAAGTTTATAAACGTGCTACTGCGAAAAATATGCAGGTTATCGGTTTCGATTTTAAGTCTGAATACGACTTTAAATTCGCTAAAGAATTTAAAAAAATCGCTAAAGATAAAAATGCCGATGTCATATTTTTACATAGCAGTAAAGCACAAACATTAGCGGTACTCTCTTCTTTTATCTACCGAATGAAAACTCCGCTTGTACTTTGCCGCACATTAATTAGACGGGTAGACACTAATTTTCTTAGAGAATGGAAATATAATTACAATGGCATAAAAAAAATAATTTGTGTTTCACATCCGGTGGTCGATGTTTTAAAATATGCCGTAAAGGATCATCGTAAATTATGTGTGGTCGGGAGTGTTACCGATATCAATAAATTTCCGCATCAAGAACCTACCGGAAAGTTACGCAAAGAATATGGTATTGATAATTCGCTTCCTATCATTGGGAATATCGCCGAATTTACAGGGTTTAAAGACCACCAAACCTGGGTAAAAACTGTTGCCATTTTAGTAAAAAAACATCAACTTCAGGCTAAATTTATTTTAGTAGGCAAAGGCGCTTTAGAAGAAGAAATTCGTAACCTGGTGAAAGAACTTGATCTAGAAGATCATATCATATTTTCCGGCTTCAGAAAAGATATTCCAGAGATCTTACCCGATTTTGATCTTTTTATGTTCACCTCGAATAACGAACCTACCGGTGGCGTCTTACTTGAATCTTATGCTTGTAAGGTCCCTATTGTAGCCGCAAACGCCGGCGGAATACCTGAAGTGGTTATCGATCAAAAAACCGGACTTCTAGCTGAAGTAGGCAATCCTGAAGATTTTGCAGATAAAGTGATGCAATTACTTGCAGACCAAGCACTACAAGAAAAGTTTAAAGAAAACGGTTATCAATATTTAATCGATAATTTCACCAAAGATGTTATTGCCAAAAAAATGTTTGACGAATTAAATGAAGTGGTAAAAAGTAATCGCTAATGAATATTCTTTTTTTTACAAATGAGTATGCACACCCCAACCTACCTGCTGCCGGTGGAGTAGGTTCTTTTTTTAAAATTATGGCTACTCAACTTGTTAAAGAAGGTCATAGTGTTAAGATTTATGGCTTTTCAAAGAAAAAACATCATTTTTTTGATGGTCAAATTGAAGTTGAATTTTTCAAACAATACAATAAAAAATTTCTTCTTGCAGAATTAGGTCGCTCGTTAAGTTCTAAGCTAAATAATCAAAAACTAGAATATTATTGGCTAAAAAAAGAGCGTAAATATTTAGCGAAAAAACTCAAACAATTTGCATTAAAGCATCATATAGATATTATTCAGTCTTTTACCTTTAATGGGTTCACAGCATATTGGGATAATAGTATTCCACTAGTTACCAGATATCACGGATCACGTGGATTTTGGAATCACTTTTTGGGGCATACCGGGAATGAATTGAAAATTCAATTAGAAAAAAAAGCTTTACAACAAACACCTTATACTGTTGCGAATTCTCACTTTTCAAAATCATTTATCAAAAAGTATTATGATGTTGAAGTAAAAAAAGTTATTCATAATGGTATTAATACCGAAGTATTTAAACCAATAGAGCAACAAGAAAAAATACCGCAATCAATATTTTACTTTGGTACTTTATCAGACGCCAAAGGTGTAGACCGGTTAGCAAAAATTTTTAATAAAGTTCATGAAAAATTTTCTGAAGCTTCACTTCATATAATTGGCAAAAACGAAAATTATTTCAATAAACTCAAAACAGAAGTAATAGCTAAAAATGCTAAAAGTAAAGTCAACTATTACGGTCATATTTCTTTATTAGATTTACCCAAACATATTGCTAAAGCTGCATTGGTAATCGTTCCTTCGAAAGGTGAAACTTTTGGCTTTACAATTGTTGAAGCTATGGCTTTACAAAAGGTCACCATTGTCTCTAACATACCGGTAGCAAAAGAAATAATCACTCATCAAGAAGACGGTTTTATAGCTAATACCGATAAAGATTTTATAAATCATATCTCTGAAGTTTTTCAAAATCCAGAAGCATTTTCACAAATGGAAATAAAGGCTCGAGAAAAAGTAATAAAGAATTTTTCACAAGAACTAATGGTGAACAACTCCTTCAAGTATTATGAAGAGATTTTAGCGGAGAAAAAATAAAAACTATGTTTCAGCATTACCTCATTACAAGATTTAACCTAAAAAAAGAAGGTTGGGACACTTCTAAAAATAATATTCCGGTGTTAACCGAAGAATGGTTAGAAAGACGCTTTAAGTTGTTCGAATCCTTTTGTTTTCCGTCAGTTAAACATCAAAGCAATCAAAATTTCACTTGGTTAGTTTATTTTGATGTAGATACACCTAAAACTTTTAAAGATCGAATCTTAGGTTTATCACTGGGTTACCCTAAATTTCAACCTCGCTTTGTAGAGAATATGCAAGATTTTGTGCCTGCAATTCAAGAAGAATTAAGTAAAGTAACTGCAGAGTATCTTATAACCAGCAGAATTGATAATGACGATTGTATTGCTTATAATTTTATAGCCGATGTGCAAAAACGCTTTGTAGAAAAAAATCATTGGGCTTTTGATTATGCCGATGGATTTACGCTACAAATCTCACCAAAGTTTCGTTTAGGTAAAAAACGCCAACTTTGGAATCCTTTTATAAGTTTAATTGAAAAAAATGAACAGCCAAAATCTGTTTGGCAAAAAGGGCATGCAGACTGGAAGCTTGATCCGTTAGTTGAACGTATTAATCATAAAAGGCTTTGGATGTCTATTATCCATCAAGAAAATAAAGTAAACGAATTTACGGGTTATGGTAAGGTTGCTGCTGCAGAATTACAAAACTTTAAGATGAACCCCGAAAAAAGAGAAGAGATCTTAGAAAGTCTAGAGGCACAACCAAAATGGATGTTTCTAAGTATAGGAAATTATTTCGATACGCAATTTAAATGCATTTATAAAGATCTTAAACGTTCGGTTCGACTTCGAAAAAAGAAGAAAAAACAAAAATCTTCTAGCTAAAACAGAAATTATGAAAAAAGTCTTTTTAGAATCTCACAACCTTAAAAACCCTTATTTTGGTTTTGGCCAATTCAATATTCAATTACTAAAGGCTTTTAAAAACTTACCCAAACAAGTACAACTTACCATCCACTCTCCCAATATTTTACAAGACAGAAAACAATTTGGGAATAGTTTTAACTACAAAAAATACTTTTCTTTTCGACGCTATGAAAATCTAAGAGTTCGAAAAAAATACGATTTATGGCATGCACTTAATCAAAATACCAAGATCGAGCCTTATCACGACATTCCATACTTATTAACCGTTCACAATACCGTTTTTGCAGAACAAAAAACACATCCCAACCATATTCGCTTTCAAGAAAAATTATTAAAAAGTAAAGGCATTACTTACATTTCTGAGTTTGCCAAAAGTTCGACTCATCAATATTTCGAAATTCCAGATGTGCCAGAATATGTGGTTTACAATGGTAATCCTATTCAAGAGTTAATAATTCCGCCAAATTTCAAACCTAATATAACCCCTCAAAAGCCTTACTTATTTTTTATAGGGGAGTTTGCTCCTAGAAAAAATTTAAAATGTTTACTTGATCTAATTGAAATATTGCCGGATCACAACCTAGTATTGGCCGGAAAAAACACCACTTCTTATGGCGAAGAAGTTAGAGAAGTTATTCAGCAAAAAAAATTAGAACGCCGAGTTCATTTAGTTGGTAAGATTAGTGATTCCGAAAAACAATTCTATTATAAAAATTGTGAAGCCTTTGTATTTCCGTCTTTAAGAGAAGGGTTTGGCTTACCTATTGTAGAAGCCATGTTTTTTCAAAAACCAATATTTTCTTCCAATAAAACCTCATTACCCGAAATTGGACAAGATTTAGTTTTTTATTGGGAAAATTTTCAAGCAGAAGCTATGAAAGATGTTTTTGAAAACGGAATAAAAATTTTTAATACTAAAAAAGAATTTTATCTTAAAGCTTTAAAAGACAGAGCTCAATACTTTAGTTGGAAAAATGCTGCTAAAGAATATTTAAAGATTTATAATGAATTAATATACAAATAAATTATTTTTTGAATATCCATAATGCATCATAAAATGTTTCGTCACCCAGAACTCGATTCAAGCTCTCATCTGATAAACTTTGGTTTTTAACATGATATGAGATTCTGAAATCGAAGATTCAACAGAGTTAAATAAATTCGGAATGACGCAGAGATTAATTATTACAAATAACAGATAATCAATTATTTTCCTCAAGCTTCAAAAAAACAAATCCCAGATTTTATAACATGCAAAATTACTCCGGTATTTTACAAGAATGTAGAGAAATTAATCACAACTTTGCAGAAAAAGTTTTTGACTATTTAAATATCTAAAATGATCGACGAAATTAACAATTGCCTCACCACTTTAAAACGTGGCGGACTCATACTCTACCCGACCGATACCGTTTGGGGAATTGGCTGTGATGCGACCAATGCCGATGCGGTAGATAAAATTTTTGCCCTTAAAAAAAGAGCCGAAAGTAAATCTCTCATTTGCTTGGTATCCGATTTTAAGATGCTTAACCAGTACGTAGAAGAAATTCCTGAAGTCGCTTACGATATTTTAAAATACGCGGCTCAACCCACCACGATCGTTTACGACGACCCTATTCGCGTGGCAGAAAACCTAATCGCCGAAGATAACTCGCTGGCCATTCGCGTTTGTAAAGATAAATTCTGCAACCAACTACTTAGAAAATTTAAGAAACCTATTGTTTCTACTTCTGCCAATATCAGCGGGCAACCGACTCCAAAATCTTTTCAGCAAATAAGTCCTGAAATTTTAAAAGGAGTAGACTATGTTGTAAATTTGCCCTCAGCTAAAAAAAGCGCTAAACCCTCTGTAATTATTAAATTGAGTTTAGACGGAAAAGTGCAAATTATCAGAAAATAAAATGCCTGAGGAGAATACTTACAAAGAAGCCTTATCACATAAAATTTTTGAATACATAAGCGAAGCCGCAGAAAATCTATCTCTAGAAACCTACGCTATTGGCGGGTTTGTACGCGATTATTTTTTAGAGCGCGGTGAAGCTAAAGACATCGATATTGTTGCAGTTGGTAGCGGTATTGCCCTTGCTGAAGAAGTTTCGAGACTTTTGCCACACCAACCCAAAGTACAAGTTTTTAAGACTTATGGCACCGCTATGCTACGTGCTTTTGATCTTGAAGTTGAATTTGTTGGCGCCAGAAGAGAATCGTATAACGAAAATTCTCGTAATCCTGAAGTTGAACAAGGTTCGTTAGAAGACGATCAAAACCGAAGAGATTTTACGATCAATGCGTTAGCACTTCAATTAAACAAAGAAAACTTCGGAAAACTGCTCGACCCGTTTAACGGATTAGAACACCTGAAGCAACAACTCATTAAAACTCCGCTAGCACCGGGCGTTACCTATTCAGACGATCCGTTACGAATGATGCGCGCTATTCGATTTGCGACCCAATTAGGTTTCAAAATTGAAGAAGCTTCTCTCGATGCGATTACAGAAAATCATAAACGCATTAAGATTATTTCTAGAGAAAGAATTGTTGAAGAGCTCAATAAGATCTTATCTTCAGAAAAACCGTCTATTGGTTTTGCCTTACTTAGAAAAACCAAACTGCTCCCAATTATTTTACCGGAGCTTTCTGCTTTACAAGGTATAGACGAAAAAGAAGGTCAGCGTCACAAAGACAATTTCTGGCATACCTTAGAAGTGGTCGATAACATTTCAGAAAATACCGATAATGTTTGGTTGCGTTGGGCAGCATTATTACACGATATAGGTAAAGCACCGACCAAGAAATTTCATAAAAAAATTGGATGGACGTTTCACGGACACGAATTTGTAGGCGCCAAAATGGTGTTTAAACTTTTTAAGCGTTTAAAAATGCCGTTGAATGAAAAGATGAAGTTCGTTCAAAAAATGGTATTAATGAGCTCCCGCCCTATTGTGATTGCAGAAGATCACGTGACCGACTCTGCGGTACGTCGACTTATTTTTGATGCCGGAGATCATATTGAAGATTTAATGACGCTTTGTGAAGCCGATATTACTACGAAAAACCCGAAACGTTTTAAAAAATACCACAATAACTTTAAGATTGTTCGTCAAAAATTAAAAGAGGTTGAAGAGCGTGATCATATTCGTAATTTTCAGCCGCCTGTTTCTGGGGAAGAAATTATGGAAACATTCGATATTCGACCTTCTAAAGAAATCGGGATGATTAAAAGTGCGATTAAAGAAGCGATTCTAGAAGGAGAAATCCCGAATGAATATGAAGCCGCACAAAAGTTTATGTTGAAAAAAGGAAAAGAACTCGGGCTAACAGCTAACAGCTAACAGCTAACAGCTAACAGCTAACAGCTAACAGCTAACAGCTAACAAAACTAAAAATGTTTAGAAATACCGTAAAAATATCGCTCATTCTGGTGTATTTAGTTATCGTTGCCGGAGCGGTAGTAAGAATGACCGGCAGCGGAATGGGTTGCCCCGACTGGCCAAAATGTTTTGGGTATTACATTCCGCCAACCGAACAAGAACAATTAGAATGGCATGCCAACCAAGATTACGAAAAAGGGCAAGTGATCATCTTAGATGAAACTTTGCAAGTTGCCAAGCAAAATTTCATCTCAACCGAGATTTTTCAAAAATCGAATTGGGAACTTTATACCAAACACGATTATGCCATTTTTAATCCAACACATACTTGGGTTGAATATATTAACCGATTGGTGGGTGCTTTAGCAGGTTTAGCTGTTCTTTTAATGGCAATTCTCTCAATCTGGAAATGGAAAAAAAATAAAAAAATTACGCTTCTCGCTTGGTTTACTACTTTTTTAATGGGCTTTCAGGCTTGGCTTGGCGCCACGGTGGTTTATTCGGTTTTGGCTCCGGTAAGAATTACGCTGCATATGGTAGTCGCACTAATTATTGTTGCCGTGATCTTATATATTTTATATATAGCAGGAGAAAAAAACACTTCAAAAAAATACCTTTCTTCTTTTAGAAATTTAGTGATTTTTTCGGCGGTTCTTACGCTTATTCAAGTAGTTCTCGGTACAGAAGTTAGGCAATTTGTAGATCTGCAAGTAAAACAATTAGGGTACGAAAAAAGCTTATGGCTCGAGGATCCTAACCTACAATTTTACATTCATCGTAGTTTTTCATTTTTGGTATTGTTCGTGAATTTGTTAATCTGGTGGAAAAACAAAAAACATCACTTAGGCTATTCACTTACCAACTGGGTGATCGTTTTAATTTTAGCTGAAATTGCCACCGGAATATTGATGTATTATTTAGATTTCCCATTTTCGACACAGGCATTCCATTTAGTGATCGCTTCGGTATTATTTGGTGTTCAATATTATCTAATTTTGCAGACCAACAAGGCGAAGATTCAGTTGAAAAAAGCCTAACTTTGCAGCCCTAAATTTTTAAGAATTATGATTTACAAATTCAGAATAGTTTTAGATACTTTAGATGACGTTTTTAGAGATATTGAGATTGAAGAAAGTGCGACTTTAGAAGATCTTCATAATTCGGTAACGCAAGCTTTTGGTTTTGATGGTACAGAAATGGCCTCATTTTACTTAACCGATGAAGAATGGAACCAAGGTGAAGAGATCGTTTTATTTGATATGAGTGAAGGGATGAACTCGGTTCGAATGATGAATGAAACATCACTAGATTCTGTAGTCGATGAGAAAAATACCAAGCTTATTTATGTGTACGATTTCTTTAGTATGTGGACGTTCTATGTTGAACTTGCCGATATTACTGAAGCTGAAGACGGTCGCGATTATCCTAACTTGATGTTTGCGCACGGACAGTTACCTGACAGTCCGCCTGAGAAAAATTTTGAAGCTGAAGAAACAGAATTGGAAGATGAATTTGGTGAAGATGATGTAGATTTTGAAAATCTGGATGATTACGATTTTGACCAAAACTGGAATTAATTAACAAACCACTTTTGCATTAGGGATAGCAGCGGCATCCTTTTTTGTTTTGTCAAAACTTCTCGACTCCGCTCGAAGTGACAAACAAAAAAGATATAGCGAATAGCCCGACCCGACCTAAGGAGGGAAATGCGCTAATTAACTTAAAAAACCGACTATGATTAATTTATATAATGCACAAATTGAATCGCTTTCTATTCACCGAGTTGGGAATAAAAGTAGAAATGAAGGGGTTTTCTTATCGGAGCAGCCTTTTGCTTTTAACGATGAGATGAATGCGCTGTTGAAGGAATATTTCTTGAAATCTTTTCGAGAGAAAGAAGAAAATTACTATCAATTTAGTCACGAGACCGATTTGGAGTTTCACGATCTATACGAAATTGCTTCGACGATTTTTGCAGACCCAAGCACGGTTCATGCGCAATCGAAGAAAATTGCTCAATTACTTTTTAATGAAGGAAAGCATCCACATATTAAAAGTGGTGAGTTATACGTGGTGTATTTTGAAAATGCTTTGCTCGATAATGAAAAAGTAGAAGCAATCGGGATTTTTAAATCTGAATTAAAACACGATTTTCTACAGTTTGAAGAGAGATCTTCTAATCTGGAAGCCGTTCTTCAACAAGGAGTGAACCTGAATAAATTAGATAAAGGCGCGCTTATTTTTAATAAAAATAAAGAGGAAGGTTACAAGATCTTATCGGTAGATTCTAACCGTTACGATACTAAATATTGGTTAGAGCAATTTTTGAGCGTCGATATTTTTGCTGATGAAAACTTCAACACGAAGAGTTACCTAAAATTTTGTCAGAATTTCGCAAAAGATGTGGTTTTGCCTGCGGAAGATAAACAACAGGAAGTCATGTTTATGAACCGAGCAGTGAATCATTTTGCGAAAAACGATAAGTTTGAAGAAAGTAGCTTTTTAAATGAAGTGATGGAAAACCCGGAGTTGATCCCGGAATTCAAGCATTATAAAACAGAGAAAGCTCCTCAATATAAAATTGAAGATCTAACAGAATTCCCGGTATCGAATACCGCGGTTTCTGCTGCTCGTAAAAAGATTAAGAGCGTAATTAATCTAGATACGAACGTTCAAATTAAAATGGACTTTGTAAACTCTGATAGCGCTGAAAAATTTATCGAAAAAGGTTGGGACGAAGAGCGCCAAATGTATTACTACTTGGTGTATTTCAACAAAGAAGAGAAAAAATAAAACGAGTTTTGTTGAAAGATTAAAAAGGATTTAGAAGTTGAAGCTTTTAAATCCTTTTTTTTTATTTCTTACTGATTTTATTTTGAAACAGTACGTTTTAAAACAAGAACTAAGATTTGTTTGATTTCAACTTCACATTCGATTTCAACTTTACGAAGGATGAGATGATGTTTCTCGACTCCGCTCGAAATGACAAAAAGTTCAGCATGACGATGAGTTATTAAATTTTAAAGTGTTCCTTCCCTTGAGGGAAGGTGGCTTATAAAGCGATAGCGGAATAAGTCGGAAGGGTGTTTTTTTTGAGTTGGTGAGTCTGTTAGTTTTTGAGTTGGTTTTAGTTGGAAACAAGACATTTTGAAACAGGATCCAAGATGTTTTCGATTTCATCTTCAATTTCGACTTCAATCTCAAAAAAAAGTTCCTTCCCTTGAGGGAAGGTGGCTTATAAAGCGATAGCGGAATAAGTCGGAAGGGTGGTTTTGAGTTGTTGAGTAGTTTTAATTGAAAACAAGATGTTTTGAAACAGGAACCAAGATGTGTTTGATTTCAAGTTCATATTCAATTTCAATTTCAGCTTCTTTGAGGGTAAGATGTGGTTTCTCGTCTCCGCTCGAAATGACATCAAGTTCAGCATGACTATAAAATATTAAATTTTAAAAAGTTCCTTCCCTTGAGGGAAGGTGGCTTATAAAGCGATAGCGGAATAAGCCGGAAGGGTGTTTTACTTACTGATTTTATTTTGAAAAAGGAACCATGATGTGTTTAATTTCAATTTCGATTTCATCTTCAGTTTCAACTTCAACTTCAACTTCAAGACTTAAAACTCCATAATCTCTTTTGAATTGGTATCGACGTAGTTTCGTTTTACAAATTCGAGTGCGGTTTTTAAAATTCCGCCCATACTTCGAGCGCGTTTAAACTTGATGTCTTTAGAATATTCAACGAGATCAAATTTTAGTTGCTTTAAATTTTCTTTGGTTGAAATATGATCGGCCGTCATACAAGCAATTAAAAGCTTAAAACGCTTTTGGCTGGTAATTAATCGTTTTGCCATTTGCGAGCGTTCTTCTTTTCGGTATTGCTCGATAGAAGATTCTTCTAAATGCGTGGTGACCAACTTCACCATCGGGTAATTTTCTTTGAAAAACTGTGGTCGGTATACTTTTAAATTTCCTTCGTAACATTGCTGATCAAAATCGATCGCCCTAATTTGATAATCGACGTGATCAAAATCGTGCGTAGGGATAATTACATAATTATACGAACGCATATCGCCTAAAAGTCGAATGGTACAACGTTCGTTGAATTTTACAAATTCTTTCGCGATGAGATTCTTGGTGTATTCGCTACATTTTTCTAGTTGTTCTTCAATAAAAACATCTCCGGGTATTCCCGCAATATGTGCTTCAATTAAAGTGTCTTTGTAGAGTAAAAAATTAATTCGATGTGGCGATAAAATATGCTCTAACTCTAAACCGTAGATTCGGGAAGCATCGGCTTTCTTCACATAAAAATAGGTGAAGTTATCATTAAGTACATTTCTAACTTTTATACGAAAGGGTTTCGAATTTCCGAAGGTGCAATAATCGATCGCATCGACATTTAAAAACTGAAATGCATCGTCACTCCCATCAGAATGTAAAATGGTATATACTCGCTTTAGGCTGTTATCAATTTCGGTACGTTCGTGATCGGGATAATAGCAACGCACCCAAAGTGTATCTTCATCGTGTTTATTATAAACCACAATAGAGCCCGAAAAACGAAGTAAATCGTCGTAAAAGACCGGGATTTTAGTGTATCGATTGTATTTTGTTAAGTATTTGCTCAATTTTTCGGTGATCGGAAAAATGGGCTTTTTCTTAGACATCAGTTTCTCTTCCATAGCGACAATTTAATAAAATTTAGAGAGTCAATTGCTAAAGTTTGTAACAAAACCTCAACTTGCTCGTCACATTTACAAAACCAAACTATTTTGAATACTATACTACAACTTAATCGACTTACGAAGAAATATGGTGCGCTTACAGCCGTCAATGATCTATCGTTTACCATAGAAAAAGGAAATGTTTACGGAATTTTAGGACCTAACGGAAGTGGAAAATCGACCACTTTAGGAATGGTTTTAAACGTGGTAAATAAAACCAGTGGAGATTTCCAGTGGTTTAATGGGAATGAAACTACACACGATGCCTTAAAAAAAGTAGGAGCTATTATCGAGCGGCCTAACTTTTATCCTTATATGACGGCGATACAAAACCTTAATTTAGTTTGTAAAATTAAGAATGTAACCAACGCTAAAATTGAAGAAAAGCTAGAGATCGTAGGTTTATTAGATCGAAAAAACAGCAAATTTAGTACCTTTTCTTTAGGAATGAAGCAGCGTTTGGCCATTGCCTCTGCCCTACTTAACGATCCTGAAATTTTAATTTTAGATGAACCGACCAATGGGTTAGATCCGCAGGGTATTCATCAAATTCGAGAAATTATTCGAAAAATTGCCGCTATGGGAACCACCATACTTTTGGCTTCTCATTTATTAGATGAAGTTGAAAAAGTTTGTTCTCATGTAATTATTATTCGAAAAGGTGTAATGCTTTATTCGGGAAGTGTAGATGAAATGAATGCCAGTCACGGTTACGTTGAAATGCAAGCCAAAGACGATCAAGTATTACTTGCTGCATTAAAAAATCATCCTTGGTTTGAAAAAGTTTCTATCGATGAAGAAACCGGACTTACCAAAGCAATGCTCACCCAACCTATTGAAGCTGAAGAACTCAATGCGATGCTTTTTGAAAAAGGAATTGTGCTTTCTCATTTAGTGAAAAGAAAAGAGAGTTTAGAACAGCAATTTTTAGAATTAACCAAACAAAACGCCTAATATGTTACGATTACTCAATATAGAATTTCATAAACTTAGATATAGCAGATCGACAAAAGTATTGACACTTATCTATTTTATTCTACCTCTTTTTGTTGCTCTTTTAGCTTCCATAGATTTCAATTTTATCGGTTTTAATATTCATTTAGCAGATCAAGGAATTTTTAACTTTCCGTATATCTGGCATTTTAATTCGTTCATCATTTCTTATTTAAAATTATTTTTAGCCATTGTAATTGTTTCTATGATGTCTAATGAATACAGCAACCGAACACTTAAACAGAATTTAATAGACGGGATGAGCAAAAAAGAGTTTATTCTCTCTAAATTCTACACGGTTTTAGCATTTTCAGCAATTTCAACAGTTTTTGTATTTTTATTATCGCTGATCTTAGGACTAACCTTTTCAGATTATACAGAATTTTCAATTATATTTTCTGATCTAGAATTTATACTTGCATATTTTATCAAATTAGTAGGTTTCTTTTCATTCTGTATGTTTTTGGGCATATTAGTAAAGCGTTCTGCATTTGCCTTAGGTTTTTTATTTGTCTGGTGGATTATTGAAAAGATCGTGTATTTAGTTGTTCGCTTTAAAATCACTCATACTGAAAGTGCTACAGATTCTGTTATGCAATTTTTCCCTATCGAGGCTACTTACAATTTATTGAAACAACCTTTTAGCAGACTTAATTTTATACAAACTGCAGCTAACCAATTAAAAACCGATGTTACCACAGATTATGCTGTACATTGGTATAGCGTTTTGATCGTACTGGTATGGACGACGATTTTTGTTTGGGGATCTTATGCTTTGTTGAAAAAGAGAGATTTGTAATATAGATATTTGTTTTATCTTTAAGGAGAATTAGCCTTATGAAGATAAAATTACTCAACCTCTTATTTTTTTTGATTTCAACTCATTTTCTGTTTGCGCAGGATATTGAATTATACTCACAATTTAATGGGAGATACGATTATACCGCAATTGGAGCAACACTAAACTCCTGTGAAAATAATCTCTGTGGAGTTTGTGAAATAGATACATCGGCAGCAGCAACATTAGCTTTAGAACCAAGTCAAAATGTAGTTGCTGCCTATTTATATTGGGCTGGTTCGGGAGAAGGTGATTTTGAAGTCAATCTAAATGGATATGAGATAGTTGCTGAAAGAACTTTTAATCATACACTGCAGGCTAATGGATCTAATTTTGTATTCTTTTCAGCCTTTGCAGATGTTACCTCTATAGTTCAAAACGCAGGAAATGAAACTTATTTTTTATCGGAATTAGATTTACAAAGTATAATTAGTTCCTATTGTGTAAATGCAACAAATTTTGGTGGTTGGTCGATCACGGTGATTTATGAAGATGCCTCTCTTCCACTTAACCAACTTAGTATTTTTGATGGTTTACAAGGAGTTTCTGTCGATGAACCGGATCTCACTATTCAATTAGAAAATTTAAGCGTAATAGATAATGAAGGTGCTAAAATTGGTTTTTTAGCTTGGGAAGGAGATGCTGCTCTGGGCATCGAAGAGAATTTATTTGTAAATGGGAATGAAATATTTAACGAACCATTAAACCCTGCAGGTAACGCTTTTAATGGTACAAATAGCTTCACAAACAGTAGCGATCTTTACAATATGGATCTTGATTTTTTCAATATTGAAAATAATATCGAGATCGGCGATACTTCTGCAACCATCCAATTACATACCGGTAATGGTTCTTCGGGGGATCTAATTTTAATTAACAATGTAATTACCGTACTTAACAGTATTTTACCAGATCCTTCGCCACAAATAAATAATATTATTACCACTTGTTTTTCTTCAGAATTTCAATTGGATTACACCGTCAATAATTTTAATTGTACAGGAGCATTACCACCAAACACGCCAATTCTTTTTTATATTGAAGATGAATTAGTAGGACAAACTTCAACCCAAAACACAATCCCGATTGATGGTTCTGAAACCGGACAAATTAATATTACCTTACCTAATAATGTTTCAGCAACAAATACAATTACAATGATCGTTAATCAAGATGTAGATGGTAATATTATAGTTCCTGAAATTAATAATGATAATAACTCTACAGAATTTTCAATAACTATTCCTGTCTTCGATTTTGAGAGCTCATTAGTAAATCTAGAAACTTGTGCGAATACCTCTAATCCTAATGTCGCCATTTTCGACTTAACAGAAAATACTCCAATCGCAGTTGGTGAACAAGAAAATATAATCATCGATTATTTTCTTACTGAAAATCAAGCAGAAAATAATCAAACACCAATAGATGAGCCTACAAATTTTGAAAACAGCTCTAACCCTCAAGAAATCTTTGTTCGTATTACTTTCGAAGGAGATGAAGACTGCTATCTTACCGACTCATTCTTTTTAAATGTGAATACTACACCACTAGCCGCAACCGGAAATGATTTAACTGCTTGCGAATATCAAAATGATTTAGGAATCTCGATATTTGATCTTTCTGTAAATAATGATCTCATTACTAATACTCAAGAAAACACAAGTCTTTTGTATTATGAAAACTTGGAAGATCTAGAAAATTCAATCGGTGAAATTCAAAATATTCAAAATTTCGAAAACACTGCAAATCCTCAGATTATTTACGCCAAACTATTTAACAATGACCATCCTGAATGTTTTACAGTCTCAAGTTTCGAATTAGAAGTGACTTCAATTAGTATGGGAACTATAATAGAAGAGTTTCAAGCTTGTGATGATGAAGGTTTGGAAGCGATTTTTGATCTTACCCAAAACTCCGCTATTGCTATAGATAATCAAACTAATGTTGAAGTAAGTTATTTTGAAACATTTTCAGAAGCAGAAAATAATGTAGCTTTTATTACCGATCCTTCTACTTATCAAAATGAAAATAATCCGCAAGAGATTTTTATGAGAATTTCATCCATTAATAATGAAGATTGCTATATCATTGATTCTTTTTTAATTTCTGTTTTTGATACTCCGGAAGCTTATGAACCAGAAGATATAATACTTTGTGATGATAGTACAAATGATGGTTTCGCGCAATTTGATCTTACTCAAAATGAAACTATAATTCTCAATGGTCAAAATGCGATCATAAATTATTACACATCTCAAGAGGATGCAGATTTGCAGCAAAACCAAATCAGTAACCCAACTAATTATACTAATTTAACCAATCCGCAAGGTATTTTTGTAAGACTTTCTAATGAAGATTTAAATGAATGCTATAACTTAACTTCATTTTCTATAGCAGTTAATCCGGTAGAAACTATAGAAATATCAGATAATCTTTTACTTTGTGATATAGGTTATAATCAAGCCAATTTTAACCTAACCGATATCGAAGAAAGCCTCAATTTAAGCTCTTCTCAATTAGTTGAAGGTTATTACATCTCTATAGATGATGCTAGTTTTCAAGAAAATCCAATTCTTACACCAGAAAATTATTTAAATACTTCTAGTCCGCAACAATTATTTATTAGAGTTGAGGATGCTCAAGAATGCTATAAAATCTATTCATTTTTAGTAGATGTAGAAAACTGCCCACCATTTATCCCTGAAGGCTTTTCTCCTAATAATGACGGGATAAACGATACATTTCATATTAGTGGTTTGTATAATATTTTTGAAAATTTCAACCTAAAAATTTATTCTAGGCTTGGTAATTTAATTTATGAGGGTAATAATTCTATCGAAGAATGGGATGGCACAAGTAGCAGAGGTTTAAATAATCAAGGTAAAAATCTTCCAACGGGAACATATTATTATGTGCTAAATCTCAAAGATCCAAACTTCGATATATTTAAAGGTTGGGTTTATTTAAATCGTTAAGTTATCAAATAGATAAATTCAATAACTCACAAGGCATAATTTTTGAGAAAAGTGTAAATTTGCAACCCCAAAATTTTTGCTTTGAAAAAATTATTACTTGTAATCTTTTTACTTATTGGCGTAAAGTCAATAGGGCAAAGTATAACAGTAGATGCTAATACCTATTCTCCACAAGAATTAGTAGAAAATATTCTAATTAACAGTGGTTGTATTGACGATGTTACGGTAACCGGTAGTGTTTCCGGAAGCTTCAATTCAGAAAAAAGTTACGGTTATTTTGATCGAGATGGCACTACTTTCCCTTTTGATAATGGCCTCGTATTAAGCACAGGAAGACTTTCTAATGTTCCCGGTCCAAATAATAACTTGAGCGACGACGACGCTGCCGGCTGGGGTCCCGATCAAGACCTTGAACAAGTTTTAGGGATCACCAATACTCTTAATGCAACTGTAATCGAGTTCAACTTTACGCCAAATGCGAACACCATTCAGTTTCGCTATATTTTTGCTTCAGAAGAATATCAAATTGGAGATGCTAATACTTGTGAATATTCAGATGTTTTCGGATTTTTAATTAAACCTCTTGGCGGGACTTATCAAAATATAGCCGTGGTTCCCGGCACAAATACTCCGGTAAAAGTTACTACAGTTCATCCCGAAATTGTCGATGGTAACGAAGGTTGCGATGCTCAAAACGAACAATATTTTGAATCGTTTAATAACTCAAGTCATCCTATTAATTTCAACGGACAAACAAAACCACTTGTTGCACAGGCAAATGTAGTAGCGGGTACAACCTATAAAATTAAATTGGTGATCGCAGATGATTATAATTATCGTTATGATTCAGCTGTATTTTTAGAAGGAAACAGTTTTAATATTGGTGCAGACCTAGGAGAAGATCTTACCGGTGCAAATGCGCTTTGCGAAAATGAAACTTACACGCTTTCAGTTTCAGATAACGGCAATTCCCCAACAAATTACGATTGGTACCAAGTTAATAACTCCACAGAAACAGTATTAACTTCCGGAGCTTCAGAAACTGAATACGAAGTTTCTTCAGCGGGAACTTATAAAGTGGTACTTACTTATGGTCCTAATTGCACCGCAGAAGATACAATTGAGATCGAATATGTCGATTTTACTCAATTATCAGATCAGATTATTTACGAATGTGATACTAATAATGATGGCTTAAGTATTTTCAATTTAAATTCTGCGACCCAAAGTCTTACCAATAACGATCCAACTTTATCGGTTACCAATTTTTTCTTGACCGATGCAGAAGCACAAGCTAATACAAATCCTATACAAGATCCAGATAGTTTTAACAATACTGTGGCAAGCCAAACGGTATTTGCCAGAATTATTGCTGATGCCGGTTGCACTACAACTTTAGGATTAACGCTAGAAACTTCGTTTACGAATTATGATGAAGTTTATCTGGTAAATTGCTATAATTTATTAGACAACGACATTAGTTTCAATTTAACTGATGCAGAACCTGCTATTGAAGAAGAAATCGGCATTTCTGATTTTTCGGTTACCTATTTTGAAACTGAAAATGATGCATTAAGTAACCAAAATCCGTTACTTAATACAATACAAGTTGAAACTTCTGAACTTCCAAAAACCATTTTCGGGAAAATCAGTAATGCTTCCGGTTGTCAAGGTATTATTGAAGTTGTTTTACGTGGAATTCAAGAACCAGAAATCGAACCGAATTACCAAGCTCCGTTTTTATGCTTAGAAAACCTGGACGGAGTTACGATCGAGTCTGGCGTAATCGATAACCCGACAAATTATACTTTTCTTTGGGAAAATGGAGAAACTACACCAACGATCCAAGCAGATTCTTTAGGAACCTATCAGGTAGATATTACGAAAACTGAAGTGATTAACGGAGAAACTTACGAGTGCACGACCACAAATTCGATTACCGTAAACGGTTCTGAAAAAGCTCAATTCAGTTATGAGATTGAAGGGAGTTTTGATAATTATTCGGTGATCATTTCAGCAGAAGGTATTGGCGATTATGTGTATTCGCTAGACGATCAATTCGACAATTATCAATCTTCACCGATTTTCTATAATGTTGGTGCAGGAGAACATCGTATTTATGTAAAAGATTTGAATGGCTGCGGAATTTCATTTGAAAAAATAATAGTCTTAGGTTATCCAAAATTTTTCACTCCAAACCAAGATGGTATCAACGATACTTGGGGATTAATTGGTACCGAACGTTTTAACCGAAGAGTTGAAAATGTCTATATTTTTGATCGTTTTGGTAAATTACTCACTTCTATTTCTCACGTAGGACAATGGGACGGTACTTATCACGGCAAACAAATGCCCTCGAACGAATATTGGTTTTTAGTTACTTTTAAAGACGCTCCAGATTTTAAGGGACATTTCACATTAAAACGCTAGTAAATCGCTAATTTTAGAGTTGTAATTCTTCGGAAGTTTTTCCGACAGAAAATCGCTTGTAGTTGTATAATTCAGCTATAAAAATTCAATCCAACATGCTCGATGAAATTCAAATTAAAATCTGATTATAAGCCTACCGGCGACCAACCAACAGCCATTAAAAAACTAACAAAAGGTATTGAAGACGGTGAACGCTACCAAACACTTTTGGGAGTTACAGGTTCCGGGAAAACCTTTACAATGGCAAATGTTGTTGAAAAAGTGGAACGCCCAACGCTGGTTTTAGCGCACAACAAAACTTTAGCAGCTCAGCTTTACAACGAGTTTAAAACATTTTTTCCCGATAACGCAGTAGAATATTTTGTGTCGTATTACGATTATTATCAACCGGAAGCTTACATTCCAACTTCCGGAACGTATATTGAAAAAGATCTATCGATCAATGATGAAATTGAAAAACTGCGTTTAAGTACCACTTCTTCCCTACTTTCGGGACGTCGAGACGTTTTGGTTGTGGCTTCGGTAAGTTGTTTGTACGGTATTGGTAACCCGGTAGAATTTCAGAAAAATGTGATCTCTATTGAACGTGATATGGAAATCTCGAGAACCAAATTCTTACATCGTTTGGTACAAAGTTTATATTCTAGAACCGAAGGCGAGTTTCATCACGGTAATTTCAGAATAAAAGGAGACACGGTAGATGTTTATCCTGGTTATGCCGATGATGCTTTCAGAATTCATTTTTTTGGAGATGAAATTGAAGAAATTGAAGCTTTCGATCCTGTTACCAACGAAGTTCTAGAAAAATACGAGCGGTTAAATATCTATCCCGCAAATATGTTTGTGACTTCTCCCGATGTTTTAAATAATGCGATCAATCAAATTACCTTAGATCTAGGAAAACAGATCAATTATTTTCAAGATATTGGTAAGCCACTCGAAGCAAAACGCTTAGAAGAGCGCACGAATTTTGACCTAGAAATGATTAAAGAATTAGGTTATTGTTCAGGGATTGAAAATTATTCGCGCTATTTAGACGGAAGACAACCCGGCACGCGACCTTTCTGTTTACTAGATTATTTTCCCGATGATTATTTAATGATCGTTGATGAAAGTCACGTAACCATTCCGCAAGTTGGAGCAATGTATGGCGGCGATAGAAGTAGAAAAGAAAACTTGGTAGAATATGGTTTTCGACTTCCGGCAGCTATGGATAACCGACCTTTAAAATTTGAAGAGTTTGAATCTTTACAAAATCAGGTGGTTTATGTAAGTGCTACTCCGGCAGACTACGAAATGAGTCAGACCGGCGGCGTTTATGTAGAACAGGTAATTCGCCCAACAGGACTGCTCGATCCTATTATTGAAGTGCGTCCAAGCCTAAATCAGATCGACGATTTAATTGAAGAAATTCAGACACGTGTAGAAAAAGATCAGCGAACGTTGGTAACTACGCTTACCAAGCGAATGGCAGAAGAGTTAACCAAATATTTAAGCCGAATTGATATTAGATGTCGTTACATTCATAGTGATATCGATACGTTGGAGCGTGTAGAGATTATGCAGGATTTACGTCGCGGACTTTTTGATGTTTTGGTTGGGGTAAATTTACTGCGTGAAGGTTTAGATTTACCGGAAGTTTCTCTAGTTGCCATTTTAGATGCCGATAAAGAAGGTTTCTTAAGAAGTAATCGATCGCTAACGCAAACCATTGGTCGTGCCGCACGACATTTAGAAGGTAAAGCGATTATGTATGCCGATAAAATTACCGACAGTATGCAACGAACGATCGACGAAACCGAGTATCGTCGCGAGAAGCAAATCAACTACAACAAGCGAAACAACATTACGCCAAAAGCTTTAAATAAATCTTTAGACGGAAATTCTTTATATGGTAAAAAAACAGAGCCCTATAAGTTTGAACCGGCTAGCAATTTAAAAGCTGCAGAAGAAGAAGTGACGTATTTTAATGAAAATCAATTAGAAGATCGTATTCGAAGTGTACGAAAAGAGATGGAAAAAGCCGCTAAAGACCTAGATTTTATGGCTGCTGCTCGTTTTAGAGATGAAATTAAAATGCTTCAGGAGAAATTAAAAGAGAAAGAGGTATAAAAAAGCCTGCTCGAACGAGCAGGCTTTTTTTATTTTAAACATCTATTTTATTGCGCAGAATATTTCTGTAAAATATTTTGAAATTTCATCATTAATCCCTGAGTTATAGATATATTTTTAGCCATAATTTGAGGTGTAGCTTTTAAAATACTTTCTCCTGCAGGTGTCTGATAAAACTCAATCATTTTTTTCAAATCTTCCTTAGGAACATTTTCAATATAAACATCTACTAACTGAGAATACATTTCATCTAACTCAGCTTTAATTTCACTTTTAAAAGCCTCTTTATTTCTATCTGGCAAACCAGCAGCCATTTGATCGATGTAAGGATTAACAGCTTCGCCAGTACCAGAATTAACTTTAACAAAATTCATCATTTCTGCTTTAAATTCTGCATCTTCCTGCGCAAATCCTGAAAAACTAATACTTACTAAAGCAATAGCTAATAAAAATTTTTTCATCGTAAATTGTTTAATGGTTAAATAATGGTTTATCACTCATCATCGAGTGTATTTTATTTTTTGTTTCTTCTAAAACAGCTTCATCTTCAATATTTGTGATCACTCCATCAATTAGATCGACTACAGTTTTCATATCTTCTTCTTTTAAGCCACGCGTAGTGATCGCTGCGGTTCCTACACGAATTCCGCTAGTAACAAATGGAGATTGATCATCAAAAGGAACCATATTCTTATTCACGGTGATTTCTGCTTTCACTAAAGTTTCTTCAGCTTCTTTACCGGTTACACCCTTGTTTCTAAGATCGATCAACATCATATGGTTATCGGTCCCTCCGGAAATTACATCATAACCTTTCGCCACAAAAGCTTCTGCCATTGCTTTCGCATTTTTCTTCACCCGAACCATATAGTGTAAAAACTCATCGGTTAAGGCTTCTCCAAAAGCTACTGCCTTTGCTGCAATAATGTGCTCTAACGGCCCGCCTTGGTTTCCTGGAAAAACAGCGCTATTAATTAAAGTTGACATTTTTTTCAACTTTCCGCTTTTCAATTTTAATCCGAATGGATTTTCAAAATCCTTACCAATTAAAATAAGTCCACCTCTTGGTCCGCGTAAAGTTTTGTGTGTTGTAGTTGTAACAACGTGGCAATGTGGAATTGGATCTGCTAATAAACCTTTAGCAATTAAACCCGCAGGATGTGCAATATCTGCCATTAAAACTGCTCCAACTTCATCGGCGATCTCTCTAAATCTTTTATAATCGATTTCACGTGAATAGGCAGAAGCACCGGCAATAATTAACTTTGGTTGCTCCTTTTTTGCCATTTCTAAAACGTGATCGTAATCTATTTTTCCGGTTTCTTTATCTACGCCGTAAAAAACAGGAGTATATAATTTTCCTGAAAAATTTACCGGAGAACCGTGTGTCAAATGCCCTCCGTGAGAAAGGTCGAAACCTAAAATTTTATCACCTGGTTGTAAACAAGCTGCAAAAACTGCTGTATTTGCTTGAGAACCTGAGTGTGGTTGAACATTAGCATATTCTGCTCCAAATAATTCTTTGGCGCGTTCGATAGCGATTTGCTCTACTTCATCTACCACTTCACAACCGCCATAATAACGCTTGCCCGGGTAACCTTCAGCATATTTATTGGTTAATACAGAACCTGCTGCTTCTAAAACTTGATCGCTTACAAAATTTTCGCTCGCAATAAGCTCTAAACCATTAAGTTGACGACTTTTTTCTTGTTTAATTAAATCAAAAATTTCAGTATCTCTGGTATTCATAGTTAAGCATCTATTAAAATATTTGTCAAAAATATAAAAAGCATTCGGTTAATTGTTGGAAAATAATATATTTGAATGCATTCTTTATTAAAACTTGAATTATAATTATGACCATTACCGCCAACGACCCAAAAAGAAAAACTTGGTTAGATGTACCTAAAGACTCAGATTTTCCTATTCAGAATATCCCATTTGGTGTGTTTTTAACCCGAGACGATATTATAACCATAGGAACTCGAATTGGCGATTATGCCATAGATCTAGGAGCTTTACATCAATTAGGTTATTTTGAAGGTATCCCGTTAACCGATGATATTTTTCTTCAGGATACGCTGAATGATTTTATTGCTGACGGAAGAAAAACTTGGCGAGCGGTAAGAAATAGAATTGCTGAAATTTTTGATGAAAAAAATTCAAGCTTAAAAGATAACGAAGAGCATCGACGCATTGTACTTTTCACATTAGACGAAATTGAAATGCAGCTGCCGGTTCAAGTTGGTGATTATACCGATTTTTATTCAAGTAAAGAACACGCGACAAATGTTGGCGAATTATTTAGAGGAAAAGAAGAAGCTTTACTCCCTAACTGGCTGCACGTTCCTGTAGCTTACCACGGAAGAAGTTCTTCGATCATCCCAAGCGGAATCCCGGTACATCGCCCAAAAGGACAAAAGAAACCCAAAGGCTCAGACGACCCTATTTTTGGCCCGTCACGATTAGTAGATTTTGAATTAGAAATGGCATTTATCACAACCGCAGCAAACCCGTTAGGAGAACCAATTGCTGTGGAAGATGCTGAAGAATATATCTTCGGAATGGTGTTGTTTAACGATTGGAGTGCGCGTGATATTCAGAAATGGGAATATATTCCTTTAGGACCGTTTTTAGCGAAAAATTTTGCTTCATCAGTTTCTCCGTGGATCGTGACTCTTGATGCATTGGAACCTTTTAGAACTGAAGGGCCAAAACCTGTTAAAAAACAATTACCGTATTTACAATCTAAAGGAAAGAAAACTTTCGATATAGATCTGGAAGTTGCCATTCAACCAGAAGGTAAAGAAGAAACTGTGGTTAGTAAATCTAATTTTAAGTATTTATATTGGAATATGAGTCAGCAACTCGCACATCACACCATTAACGGTTGCCCCGTGAACAGTGGAGATATGATGGGTAGCGGAACCATTTCTGGCCCGGACGAGTCTAGTTTTGGTTCAATGTTAGAACTTTCTTGGAATGGTGAAAAACCTATTAAATTAAAAGAAGGCGGTGATCGCAAATTTATCAATGATAACGATACGGTTATTATTCGCGGTCATTGTGAAAATAAAAATGTACGTATTGGTTTTGGTGAAGTAAGCACTAAACTATTACCGATTTATAAAGCTTAAGAAAAGTTGCAAAACAAAAAAAAGCCATTCAAAATTTGAATGGCTTTTTTGTTAGGTTACCTAACTATTTAATTTAAAAATTCTGCAATTTTTTCAGCATTAATATCACTATGTGAAGTATGGTAAACTACATTTTTATCTTTTATGATCAATAATTGCGGAGATTCGTGAAAAACACCAAAATCTTCAGCTACTTTATTCGACACACTTCGATAAGCGATTAAATCGAGGTAATACAATTTCACTTGCGTTTCGTCGTAATTGTATTCACTTTCAAATTGTCGCTTTGCCATTCGGCTAATTCCGCATCGTGTGGAGTGTTTAAAAATTACGACTACCTTTTCTTTCGAGTCCTCCTCTAACTTATGCAAGTCGATTTCACTTTCTAAATGATGCCAAGGAGCTTTAGAATTTTGTTCTGCTTCTCCTCCTTCGTTTCCTTTAAATATCTTATCTAAAAATCCCATAATCTGTATTGTTTAAAGTAAAATTAAGAATAAAAAACCGGCAATGTAATAACTTTATAAAAGAATTAAACACTGAAATTTTGTCGGTTAAAAAATCAACAAATATGTCAATTTGTCGGTTTTCAAAAAAGGTATATAATTTGACTATCTCTTTTCAAAACAAAGAAAAATGAACTTTAACAATTTTACCATAAAATCGCAAGAGGCCATCCAGCAGGCGCAGCAGCTTGCTCAGGAAATGGGCCATCAACAAATAGAGAATGAGCATATTTTCAAAGCCATTACCTCTGTAGACGAAAACGTAACTCCATTTTTACTAAAAAAACTCAATATTAATGTAGGTTTATTTAATCAAGTTTTAGATAAAACCTTAGAAAGCTTTCCAAAAGTTAGTGGTGGTGACATCGTACTTTCTCGAGAAGCCGGAAAGACGTTAAACGAGGCTTCTTCTGTAGCTAAAAAAATGAATGATGAATATGTTTCAATCGAGCATCTCATTCTGGCTATTTTCAACTCTAAAAGTAAAGTCGCGCAAATTCTAAAAGATCAAGGCGCTAGTGAAAAAGGCTTGAAAGCTGCAATTGAAGAACTTCGAAAAGGAGATCGGGTAACTTCTCAAAGCGCAGAAGAAACCTATAATTCATTAAATAAATATGCGAAAAATCTTAACCAATTAGCTGAAAACGGAAAGTTAGATCCGGTAATCGGTCGTGATGAAGAAATTCGTCGAATTCTTCAAATATTATCTCGAAGAACCAAAAACAATCCGATGTTAGTAGGTGAACCAGGAACCGGGAAAACCGCCATTGCAGAAGGTTTAGCGCATCGTATCGTCGCAGGCGATGTTCCTGAAAATCTTAAATACAAAGAGATTTATTCGTTAGATATGGGAGCTTTAATTGCCGGAGCTAAATACAAAGGTGAATTTGAAGAGCGTCTAAAAGCGGTTATTAAAGAGGTTACTTCTAGTGATGGAAATATAGTGCTGTTTATAGATGAAATTCATACGTTGGTTGGCGCCGGTGGCGGACAAGGAGCGATGGATGCGGCCAATATTTTAAAACCTGCTTTAGCGCGTGGTGAATTGAGAGCCATTGGAGCGACTACTCTAGATGAATACCAAAAATATTTTGAAAAAGACAAGGCTTTAGAGCGTCGTTTTCAAAAAGTAACGGTCGATGAACCTGATACCGAAAGTGCAATTTCTATTCTCCGCGGAATTAAAGAGAAATACGAAACTCACCATAAAGTAAGAATTAAAGATGAAGCGATTATTGCAGCTGTAGAACTTTCGCAACGCTACATCACCAACAGATTTTTACCCGATAAGGCGATCGATTTGATGGATGAAGCTGCTTCAAAATTACGAATGGAAATCAATTCTAAACCGGAAGAATTAGATGTGCTCGATCGTAAGATTATGCAGCTAGAAATTGAGATTGAAGCCATTAAACGCGAGAAAGATGAAGCAAAGCTGAAATCTTTAAAAGCCGACCTTGCCAATTTAAAAGAAGAACGAGCAGAATTAAGCGCGCAATGGCAGAATGAAAAAGGCGTGGTCGATAATATTCAGCAGGCAAAAACCGATATTGAAAATTATAAACTAGAAGCAGAACGTGCCGAGCGTGAAGGCGATTACGGTAAAGTAGCAGAATTGCGCTACGGAAAAATAAAAGAAGCCCAAGAACGCTTAGAGCAACTTCAAAAAGAAGTAGAAGCTCAAAAAACGAAAGGTAAAAAATCACTTATTCAGGAAGAAGTTACCAACGATGATATTGCTGAAGTTGTAGCAAAATGGACCGGCATTCCCGTTACCAAAATGCTGCAAAGCGAACGCGAAAAATTGCTGAAGTTAGAAGATGAATTACACAAACGTGTCGTAGGCCAAGAAGAAGCAATTCAAGCCGTGAGTGATGCGATTCGAAGAAGTCGCGCCGGACTGCAAGATCAGAAAAAACCAATTGGTTCGTTCTTATTCTTAGGAACCACCGGAGTTGGTAAAACTGAGCTTGCCAAAGCTTTAGCAGAATATTTATTCGACGACGATAATGCAATGACGCGTATCGATATGAGCGAATATCAAGAACGCCATAGCGTGAGTAGATTGGTCGGAGCGCCTCCGGGATATGTGGGTTACGATGAAGGCGGACAGTTAACCGAAGCGGTAAGAAGAAAACCTTACTCAGTAGTCTTGTTAGATGAAATTGAAAAAGCGCATCCAGACACATTTAATATTCTGCTTCAGGTGTTAGATGAAGGAAGATTAACAGATAATAAAGGGCGTTTAGCAGATTTTAGAAACACCATTATTATTATGACATCGAATATGGGAAGCCATATTATTCAAGAGAAGTTTGAAGCGATCAAGGATATTGAAACTGCAATGGAAGGTGCAAAAGTTGAAGTGCTCGGCTTATTGAAACAACAGGTTAGACCGGAGTTCTTAAACCGAATCGACGATATCGTGATGTTTACACCGCTTACGCAGGAAAATATTTCAGAAATTGTTGAGCTTCAGTTAAAAGGAGTCACCAAAATGCTGAGTCAGCAAAACATTACGTTAGATGCTACGCCAGAAGCTGTAAAATATTTAGCAAAACAAGGTTTCGATCCGCAGTTTGGAGCCAGACCGGTAAAAAGAACCATTCAGAAAGAAGTACTAAATCAGCTTTCTAAAGAAATTCTTTCCGGAGAAATCACCACCGACAGTATTATTTTAATTGATGCTTTCGACGATCAACTGGTCTTTAGAAATGAATCTGATACGGTGGTCAATACCGATTGAAGAGAACTTATCAATTAAATTTTAGAGCTACCCGATTTTGGGTAGCTTTTTTTATTTCTTACTTTTGCTGAATTCTTAAAAAGAAGATGGTAAAATTCATTTTTTATAAATTATTAGGCTGGAATATTGAAGGAAAATTCGATCCGGCGATTAGAAAATCGGTTGTTATCGTAGTTCCGCATACTAGTTGGCACGACTTTTACATTGGCGCTTTTACTAGAAAAATCATTCAGGTAGATATTAATTATATCGCAAAGAAAGAATTATTCAAAGGTCCGCTAGGAGCTTATTTAAAATGGATGGGCGGCAGTCCGCTCGATCGTACCGCCGGACAAAATAAAGTTGAAGCGATCGCTAAACTCTTTCAAGAAAAAGATGAATTTCGATTAGCTTTAGCTCCCGAAGGAACACGAAAAAAAGTACAACACTGGAAAAGCGGTTTTTATTGGATCTCTGTTTTAGCAAAGGTGCCTATCATTCCTGTATCATTTGATTATGGTAGAAAAACCGTTCGCATCGGGCAAGCCTTCTACCCTACCGGAAATTACGAGAAAGACTATAAACTACTTCAGCTTTTTTATAAAAACATAAGAGGAAAAGCCGATCTTTAATTTTCCTTTTGCGCATTCATTTTAGCGGCAAGCTCTTTAAGTTTCGCCTTTCTATTTTCTTTTTCTTGCCGAAGTTTATTCTTTTTACGCGCCATTAATTTTGAATGCTTTGCTTTATTCTTGGTATTTTTCTGCGCACCCGATTTTGCCATTATTTAGCCAATTTATAATTACTAACTAACACAGAAGCAGAAATATGCAACTCTAATTCAAGCTCCCTAATCATATCTACTGTAAGACGCTTTTTTTTATTTAAAATTTCAGAAACTCTACTTTTCCCCCCAATAATTCCTACTAAATCTTTCTGCTTTAAATTCATTTCTTCCATTCTTATTTTAATAGCTTCAATAGGATCTGGAGCTTCTATAGGATGGTAAATATTTTCATAATTATCAATAAGCATTGACAATACTTCTGCTTCATCACCTTCCTTTGTATCTGGAGCAGCATAAAAAATAGCGTCGAGCCTTTCTAAAGCTTTTTCGTAATCTTGCTCTGTTTTTATAGGTTTGATCTTCATTATAATTTATTTAAATTGTATTTGCATCAATTTTATCGTATTCTGTATGCGTACCAACAAACCTTATAAATACCCATTGTCTTTCAAAATTAAACTTTACAATTAACCGATAAGAATTTCCCTTAATATTAAAAACAATACGACTATCCTTTAAAATACTAGCATTTATGTAAGTTTGCTTCACTTCATTTGGAGATTTCCAATGAGAATTTTTCGCAGTTTCGTACCAAGTTTTCAGGTATTGTTCAGCATCTGCATGTTTCTGCCAAAATTCCCTTAAAGTCCTTTTTGCTATAATTCTTTTCATGATTACAAATCTATTTCAAAATTACAAAAAGTTCTCAAATAAAGAACATATTTTGTTTACAAAACCACAACTTCTCTCTTTTATTGCTTCGCTTAACTTCGTAAATTGAACTTTCTTTTTTTCTTGACATTCAATTTTATGAAAATTCTACATACCGCCGATTGGCATATTGGTAAAAAACTGCACAAACATTATTTATACGAAGATTTCGACTTGTTTATCAATTGGTTAATCAAGTTGATCACCGAACAAGAAATTGAAGCCGTTTTAATTTCAGGAGATGTGTTTGATCTGGCAAATCCTTCTGCAGAAGCTCGAAAACAATATTACCGTGCATTGCTTCAGCTTAGAAAAACCAACTGTCAACTTATTATTACCGGCGGCAATCACGATTCGCCCAGTATGCTCGATGCGCCAAAAGATATTTTAAATGAATTAAATGTGACCGTCATCGGCGGAATGCCTTCTAAAATTGAAGAATGTTTAATTCCGCTTCAGAATAAAAAAGGAGAAATTGAACTCATAGTTGCTGCCATCCCATTTTTACGCGATAGTGATCTGCGATCGATCGATGCAGAAGTTATTTACGAAAATAGAATTGAAGCCATTAGAAAAGGGATTGAAGCAACTTTTACGAAAGCCGCAAATACCAGTAAAAATCTCTATCCAGAGCTTCCTGTTTTAGCGATGGGACATTTATATGCAGCCGGTATTGAAAGTTCTGACAGTGAGCGTGACATCCAGATCGGGAATCAAGCGGCTTTTCAAGCCAGTCAATTTGGTACAGAATTTAGTTACGTAGCTTTAGGTCATATTCACAAACCGCAACGCGTAAATGCACAAATCCCTACGTTTTACAGTGGTTCCCCGCTCCCACTTTCGTTTAGTGAACGTAAGGATGAAAAAAGATTGTTGTTGATCGATACTGAAAATGGTTTTGAACCCGAAAGTATCGCCATCCCAAGTTTTCGAAAATTAATTCGTATTAGCGGAAGCATTGCTGAAATTCGGCAGAAATTATTCAGTTTAGAGTCGCAAGGCAGTTTAACTAATTTGATTGAAGTTGAATTGAAAGAAGAAAATTACGATTCCAATTTAATTGCGCAATTAGACGATTTAGTAACCAATTTTGAGCAAGCCAATTTCGAGATCGTAAAACACCGAGCTACTTTTAAAAATCAGTTACGAGAAAGCGGAAAGTTGTTTGAAAGTCATCAACATTTAGAAGATTTAAAACCACAAGAAGTCTTTCAGAAACTATTGGAGCAACACAGTTATGCGGAAGAAATTAAAGAAAAAGTGAATATCGCTTTTCAAGAATTATTGGAAGAAGTGAATCATAATTAATGAACGAAAACCTCTCGACTTAGCTCGAGGTGACAAGCTCATATTTCAATGAAAATATTAAAAATAGCTTTTAAAAATATCAACTCGCTACGCGGCGAGCACGAAATAGATTTTATCAAAGAACCGTTTTTGCAAAACAGTTTATTTGCCATTACCGGACCCACCGGAAGTGGAAAAACCACGATTCTCGATGTCATTTCTTTAGCGCTATTTAATCAAGTGCCGCGATTGGGTAAATTGAGTACTGCCGAAGTTTTAAAAAAAGGCGCTATTCTTACACGCAATCAAAAAGATGCTTACGCCAAAATTACCTACGAATGTAGACAAGGTATTTTCGCTTCTACTTGGCAAATTTCTACTGCCAGAACCGGTAATCTACGCGATTATCATATGGAATTAGCGAATTTAGAAAGCGGACATTTAGATTTAAAAAAGTCTGATGTTCCCGGTAAAAACGAAGAATTAATTGGCTTAAACTACGACCAGTTCATTAAATCTGTGGTATTAGCCCAAGGCGAATTTGCTAAATTTTTACAAGTGCCCAAAAAAGAACGCGGTGCACTTTTAGAAAAAATAACCGGAACCCAAATTTATCGCAGAATTGGTCAGGAGGCTTATTTTAAATACAATCAGGTTAAAAAAGATACTGAAGAAAAGCGGCTTAAAATTGAAACTTTTAAAGAGCAATTATTAGCTGAAGAAATTTATGCCGAAAAACAAACCCAGGCTGAAAAGCTGCAACTTGAAAAGAAAAACTTCAACCTTTCTATTCAAAAAAATTCGGAAGCGATTAAGTTGAAAGAGGATTTACAAGAACAAGAAAAAGAACTTTTAGCCACCGAAAAACAGATTACCCAAGTTGAAGCTTCCACTGCTGAATTTGAAAAAGAAAAGGGTAAAAAGCTGAAGCAACACGAAGAAATACAGTTTTTTTCTGAAGATTTAAATTCTTGGCAAAACCTTCAAAAAGAGCAAAAAAACAATACAGTTCAAATTAATGAAATTCAGCAGAATTTAAAAGATTTTCAGGAAAAACGAACGCATTTACAAACAGAGTTTTCTTCAACTTTTCAGCTGGAAATTAGTCCGCAGAACGCTTCTGAAAAATTAAATAACTATAAAGAAAAAGTTAGAACCTTAATTACAGAGCGAAGTGAATTATTATCGGTTTACAGAACTTCTGAACAACATATTTCTGGTCTACTAAAAGACTTTCAGTTTAGTTCAAAGCCTTCAAATACAGCCGTTTTTCAGCAAGAATTAAAAGAAAAACAACACGAAAAATCTAGCGCTTTTGAAAAGTTGAATAAGAAATTTCAGCTTGAAGAAAAATCGGTTGCTATTTGGCAAGAAGAAATTCAGCAGCAATTAAAACTAACTCGTGCTGCGGAAAAGCAAAATTTTCAACTACTTCAATTAAAAAAAGACCTCAACCAAAAATCGGAAGAGCTTAAAAAAATCAATGATTCTTTAAAAGATTTGCCACAACAAGTAAAAAAACTTCAGCAAGAATTAAAGTTGAAAAATGCACAGCTCGAAGCCAAGCAAAAAACATTGGAAGTTGAGCAATTGCAAAAACAATTGGAAGATTTTCGTAAAGATTTGGTTGAAAATGAACCTTGCCCGTTATGCGGATCGACGCATCACCCATTTGCTTCAGCGCATCCAGAAGTTGAAAATCATTTAAAAACAGAAGTTGAACAGTTGCAAAAAACAATTCAGCATTTACAACAAGAGCTCACTCGAGAACAAACGCAATGGCAACAATTTCAACAGCAGCAGGAAAAGCTTGAAAAGGAAATTAAGCCAACGGAACGCTTATTAACTGAAAAAGAAAGAGAGTTTGAAGAAAATTTCGCCGTAATTCTTCAGCAGAAGAAAGAGCAATCTTTTGCTGAAATAGAAGTGAAATTAGAAACAGATTTTAAAGAATTAGACCAAGCTAAAGAACTCAAAAAAAGCTTAGTTCAACTTCAAGAGTTAGCCGAAAAATCTAGAGAATTAGCAGAGTTGTTAGAAAAAGGTACTCATAAAAGAGATGAAATAAAAGCATTGTTTAAAGGAAAAGATTTTGAAAAAGAAATCAGCACTGTAGAAACTTCTTGGAATAGAAATGAACAAAATATTGTTCAGCAACAAAAATTACTAGATACTACCGAAAAATCGCTTGCTGAAGTAAACGAGAAATTAGCGAAATTAACCAAAGCGCTTACTACTCAACTTACCGAAAAAGGCTACCAAAGTATTGAACAGGCTATATCCTTACGACTTACCGCTACAGAAGCTCAGGCTTGGCAAAAAGAGCGAGAACAGCTTCAGCAAAAAGGAATTGAGTTAAAAACACTTCAGCAAAAATTACAGGAAGAAATCAAAAAGCTACAAGAAAAAGATAGCGAAACGAGTCTGGAAAAACTGCAAGAGCAACTTCAGCAGGAAAAAGAAAGCTTAACTAAAAATGATGAGGAACTTAAAGAAGTTTCACGCTTATTAAAAAATCAAACAGAAAATTTAAAGCAAATTGAAAAGCTAGAAGATGAAGTAGGTAAACAGCTTAAACAATCGGAACATTGGAAAATTTTAAATGACTTGATAGGTGATAAAACCGGTAATAAATTCAATGATTTTGCTCAAGATTTAACTTTAGCGCAACTTTTACAGCTTGCGAATAAACGTTTAATGAATTTAAGCGACCGTTATAGCATCGATCAACCTACCGATGAGGAAGATGATAGTTTAGTCGCGATCGATGAGCATATGGGCGGCCAACGGCGTTCGATTAAAACGCTTTCGGGGGGCGAAACCTTTATTTTAAGTTTAGCGCTCGCTTTAGCACTTTCTGATTTGGCTTCTAGAAACATTGAAATCAATAGTCTTTTTATTGATGAAGGTTTCGGCACCTTAGATCCGGAAACTTTAGATCAGACCTTAGATACCTTGGAAGTTTTACAGGCAGAATCTTCTAAAATGATCGGTGTGATTAGTCACGTAGAGAGTTTAAAAGAACGTATCGCAACACAAATTCAACTCACGCAAAACGGACAAGGTTATAGTAGTTTAACAATTGTGTAAATCAAAAAAGCCACGAATCAATTTCGTGGCTTTTTTTTAATTTAATTAGAGTTTTTACTTCGCAATATTTACTGCTCTTGTTTCTCTAATCACAGTCACTTTTACCTGACCAGGATAAGTCATATCGGTTTGAATTTTCTGAGAAATTTCGAACGATAAGTTATTGGCTTTATCGTCTGAAACTTTTTCACTTTCTACGATCACACGTAATTCTCTACCCGCTTGGATCGCATAAGCTTTTTTCACTCCGCCAAAACCAAAAGCAATATCTTCTAAATCTTTTAAACGCTGAATGTAAGAATCTAACACTTGACGTCTTGCCCCAGGTCTCGCTCCGCTAATCGCATCACAAACCTGAATGATAGGCGAAAGTAGCGATGTCATTTCAACCTCATCGTGGTGAGCTCCGATCGCGTTACACACTTCTTCTTTTTCACCATACTTTTCTGCCCATTGCATTCCTAAAATTGCGTGAGGTACTTCTGTTTCTGTTTCCGGCACTTTACCAATATCGTGTAACAATCCTGCTCTTTTAGCCAACTTAGGATTCAAGCCTAGTTCTGCTGCCATCGTTCCACAAAGTTTAGCTACTTCACGCGAGTGTTGTAATAAGTTTTGACCGTAAGAAGAACGATATTTCATTCTACCTACTGTTTTTATTAATTCTGGATGTAATCCGTGAATTCCTAGATCGATCACCGTTCGTTTACCGATGTCGATAATTTCTTCATCGATTTGCTTACGGGTTTTCTTCACTACTTCTTCGATTCTCGCCGGGTGAATTCTTCCATCAGTTACTAATTTATGTAACGACAAACGCGCAACTTCACGACGCACAGAATCGAAACAAGAAAGAATAATTGCTTCCGGAGTATCGTCAACAATAATTTCTACGCCTGTTGCCGCTTCGATCGCTCTAATGTTTCGACCTTCACGACCAATAATTCTACCTTTTACATCATCACTCTCTAAGTTGAATACAGAAACACAGTTTTCTACCGCTTCTTCTGTACCAATTCTTTGGATGGTATTAATAATGATTTTCTTTGCTTCTTGTTGAGCAGTAAGTTTGGCTTCTTCAATAGTATCTTGAATCAATGCCATTGCATCGGTTTTTGCAGATTCTTTTAATGATTCTACCAATTGTTCTTTGGCTTCTTCTGCACTTAACCCGCTAATTACTTCTAATTGCTTAACCTTGCTCTCAAGAAGTTTATCGATCTCTTCTTGTTTCTTTTCTAAATATTCGTTTCGATAATTATAATCTTTTACTTTTTCGTCAAGGTCTTTATTAAGCTTTTTGTTTTTAGCTAATTCACTAGAAACTTGAGATTCTTTATCGCGAGTTCTTTTTTCTGCATCAGCAATTTTCTTATCTCTCGATAAAATTACTTTTTCGTGTTCTGCTTTAAGCTCGATAAACTTTTCTTTTGCCTGAAGTATTTTGTCTTTCTTTTTACTCTCGCCTTCTGCAGTTGCTTCTTTTATGATCGATTTTGCTTCTTTTTCAGCTTCTTTCACTACAGAATCTGCTTTGTTTTTCTCTAAATTTTTAGAGATCACAAAGCCTATTGCCAGACCTATAATAAGCGCTACAACGCCGATAACTATTGATAATATTTCCATAATTTATTGATGTATATATATAAAAAAAGCCTGTATTAGCATTGATTTTTGTATAAACTCCGTATAAAACAGGTTTAGGGCTAACAAGCTGATCAAGGATCCGTTCAAAGACGGCTTGCTTTTACAACTTAGACTCACCCTTTTTAATTGATAAGTGTTGAGTTTATCAAATAGATAATAACTAATACAGGCAGTAAACCTTAAATTATTTTAAAGAACGTATTTTATTAATTGGCCAAGAACTCGGTTAACAGATGATTTAACGCATTTAGTTTCTCTTCTGCTTCGGTTACTTGGTTACTATTATCGATGGACTTCTGCTCGTTTTTAGCTGCAAACTGCAAGGCACACATCGCCAATACATCTTGCTTATCACGAACAGCATAACTCTGTTCAAATTGCTTAATTGCTCGTTCGATCTCTTTAGCCGCTTTACGCAAACCTTCTTCCTGTTGCGGAAAAACCGTAAGCGGGTAAACCCTATCGGCAATCGAAATCTTTATTTTCAACTTTTCATTCTTCATACAGAATGTTTATTCAGAAAGTTGAACAATACATTGATCAATTTCTCTAATTAAGCTGTTTATTTTTAGTTTCGTCTCTCTTTTATATTCATTACTGCCCAGCATTGCGTTAGCAGCTTTGAGTGTTTGGGTTTGATTTTCTAAAGAACTAATTTTTACTATTAGTTGTTGATTATTTTGTTTTTCGATCTCTAAGCTTTCTTCTAATTCTCGATTCTGACGCTTTAAAATCTCGTATTTATGTAATAATTTACTAATCTTATTCTCTAGTGAATCAACTGTTTCTACCAATTTACTCATCTGCACTTCACGTAATACTTCACAGACAAAGTTAACATACCTTTACCAATATGCCAACAGTTTTCTTTCTAATTTTTATACTAAAACAGGTAAAAAATGTGTTTTTAGATTAAATAGAAGTTTTTATATTTAAACCCCAGCCCCTTACAACGCTAACATTACTTTTTATGAAATTATATTTTTTGGTCTTTTTTGCTTTATTCAGTATTCAATTTGGTTTGGCACAAGAAAACCTTCCGCAAGAGTACTTTGAAAGTCCGCTGGAAATACCATTAATTCTATCGGGAACTTTTGGTGAGTTAAGATCGAATCATTTTCATAGCGGGATGGATATTAAAACACACCAACAAACCGGTTTATCGGTTTTAGCATCGGCATCGGGGTATGTGAGTAGAATAAAAATTTCTCATTTTGGTTACGGTAAAGCACTTTACATACAGCATCCTAATGGTTACACTTCTGTTTATGCGCATTTAAAAGAATTTGCACCAGAAATTGAAAAATATATTAAAGAGCGCCAGTATGCGAAAGAGAGTTATGAGATCGAAGTTTTCCCGCAGGCAAATGAATTAAGCGTTGATCAAGGAGAACTTATCGCATATAGCGGAAACAGTGGCGGTAGCGGTGGCCCACATTTACACTTCGAAATTAGAGACAGTCAAGCCAGACCTATGAATCCTATGCAATTTGGAATTGCAATTAAAGACGCTCTCTACCCTATTGTTCGTGGTATGTACGTGTATCCTATTTCTGAGAATGCACATATCGATACCAAGGCAGAACGCAAAAAACTTCGTGTGATCCCCATAGGTAATGGTGAATATAAAACTGAAAATATTTCAGCTTATGGTAAAATTGGCTTCGGAATTAATAGCGTTGACCTCCTGAATTATGCTGCTAATAAAAACGGGGTAAATACGATTGAAACCTTTTTAAATGGTAAAAAATTACTTACTGTCGATTTTAATAAATTCTCTTTTGCTGAATCTCGTTATATCAACGACTATATCGATTATGAGCTGGAAGAAAGTCAAAATGAAACGGTGCAGAAGTTATTCATCACCAATAACAATCCGCTTAGTATTTTTAAATATCAAGAAGACCAAGGTTATGTTGAAGTGAATGATAGTTTAGATTACAATTATAAGATTGAAATTAAAGATTATGAAGGCAACACTTCTATAGTAAGAATACCTATTTCTCCTAAAGAAATACCTTCAGAGAATATAGAAAAACCAGAAACAAAAAAGACCAACTATTTTGTAAGATCGTCGCAAGCTACTGCTTTTGATGAAGATGGTTACGATGTTTATATTCCGCGAGGCGCTTTATATAAAGATGAATATTTAGACATTAGTACCGATGGCGAAAGTATAAATGTTCACCATCCAACAACCGCGCTGCATCAAAATATTACTATTGGTTTTGATGTTAGTCGATTTAATGATAAAGATAAAGAACAACTTTTTATTGCGAGAATGAGCGATTGGGGTCGTCCGTATTATTCCACTACCTATAAAAAAACAAATCGGTTCACGACCCGAACCAAAACTTTCGGGACCTATAAATTAGCGGTAGACAATACACCACCACTAGTACAATCGGTTAACTTTAAAGATAAAAAATGGATGTCGAATTACCGTTACCTTAAGTTTAAAATCTCTGATGATCTATCGGGCATTAGCAGTTATCGCGGCACTATTAACGGGAAATTCATTTTAATGGAATACGATTATAAAACCAATAGCTTGGTTTACGATTTTAATGATGAAGTAAACACTACCGAAACAGAAAACAATTTGAAGATCATTGTGGTTGATAATGTTGGAAATAGTACTACATTTGAAGGCACATTTTTCAGAAAAAATTAAAGCACGATCTCTTGAGAAATTTTTCTTTTTTACTCCCTCTATTTCTATTTATATCGACACATATTAACGCGCAAGAAGCTACCATCGAAGGTATTATTCTCGACGAAAACGACGTTCCGGTTCCCGGCGCTAACATAAGCTACGCAAATGGCGGGACACAAACCAACGAAAATGGTTACTACGAATTAAATTTGCCTGCAAACCAAGAAGTAGTTTTAACAATTACCTACGTAGGATTCAAAAAAATTGAAACAACTATTTCGCCAATTGCCGCAAATAAAAAGGTTGAACTCAATTTTGTCTTAAAAACCGACGTCGAACAAATTGGTACAGTAACCATCACCGGAAACAGAAATAACCGAGTTGAAGGCATTACTACGATAAGCCCAGAGACGATACGTAAAATTCCGGGGGCAAACGCCGGAGTAGAAAATCTTTTAAAAACTTTACCCGGAGTTACTTCTAACAACGAATTAAGTTCTCAATACGCTGTACGTGGTGGTAATTACGATGAAAATTTGGTTTATGTAAATGAAATTCAAGTGTATCGTCCGTTTTTAATTCGATCTGGGCAACAAGAAGGATTAAGCTTTGTAAATACCGATATGGTTAGAAATGTTGAATTTTCTGCGGGTGGTTTTCAAGCAAAATATGGCGACAAACTTTCTTCGGTGCTCGATATTACTTATCGTCGTCCGGTAGATTTTGGAGCTTCGCTAGATTTAAGTTTATTAGGCGGAAGCGCTTCTATAGAAAATGTTTCTGAAAACGGAAAATTCTCTGGTATCGCCGGTATTCGTTACCGAGATAACAGCTTGTTTGTAAACGCAAAAGAAACCGAAACAAATTTTAGACCTCGTTTTGCCGATGTGCAAACTTATCTTACTTACCAGTTTAGTGAGAAGTTTGAATTGAGTTTTTTAGGAAACGTTGCAATTAACCAATACGATTACGAGCCTTTAACGAGACAAACCAATTTCGGAACTATTTCTGATCCTAAAGCTTTACTTATTTTCTATGAAGGTCAAGAACAGGATCAATATGAAACTTATTTCGGAGCTTTTAAAGCGACCTACGACGTTTCAGATAATTATACGACCAAGTTGATCGCTTCTGCTTACAACACGCAAGAACAAGAGCATTTTGATATTTTAGCACAATACCGTTTAGGGGAAGTGAATACCGATATTGGCGGTGAAAATGTAGGTGAAGTAGAATTTAGCGAAGGTGTTGGTTCTCAACTTACCCACGCGCGTAACGACTTAGATGCTTTAATTTTTAATGTTCAGCATTTAGGAACAATTACGGAAGAAGATCATAAAATTGACTACGGAATTAAATATACTCACGAAGATATTAGAGACCGTGTTCGAGAATATGAAATTATCGATTCGGCAGGATTTTCTATTCGTCCGCCTTTTGACGATTTTCAGAATAATCAGCCATACGAGCCTTACGATGCGCCAATTGCTCCATTCAATAACATTAGAGCTTTTAACGAAACGCAAATTAATAGATTTCAAGCTTTTGCGCAGTGGAGTTACAAAACTGAAATTGACAGCGCAGAAATTTACATCAACGCCGGTGCCAGAACGCACGTGTGGAATATTAGCGGAGAAAACATAGAAAGTAACACTCAGCAAGTCACCAGTGTTCGTGGTCAATTAGCCTGGAAACCCAATTGGGAAAAAGATATGATCTTTAGACTTTCGGGTGGTTTATATTATCAACCTCCATTTTACCGAGCCTTAAGAGATTCTACCGGAGCGGTTCGACCAGAGGTGAAAGCGCAAAAATCGACACATATTGTTTTAGGTAACGATTACAGTTTTAAATTAGGCGGAAGACCTTTTACATTGGTTTCTGAAGCTTATTACAAATCGATTACCGATGTAAATCCATATACAATTGAAAATGTACGTATTCGTTACCGCGCCAGAAATAATGCTGAAGCTTACGCTTACGGATTAGATTTAAGACTGAATGGCGAATTTGTTCCGGGGACTGAAAGTTGGGTAAGTTTTGGTTATATGAAAACGGAAGAAAATATCGACGATCGAGGTTATATTGCCAGACCTACCGATCAGCGTTTAAAATTCGCGGTGTTATTTCAGGATTATGTACCGGCGATTCCTGCATTGAAGTTTTACTTAAATATGGTTTACAATACAGGATTACCGGGAGGTTCACCAAGTTATGCAGACCCTTACGATTACCAAACGCGTTTACGTGACTACCGAAGAGCCGACGCCGGTTTCTCTTATGTGTTTGCCGATAGAAATAATCAGCATCCTGAAGGTCATTGGTTACACCGTTTTAAAGAATTGAGTATTGGTTTCGAGATCTTTAACCTGTTTGATAATCAAAATGCGATCACGAACACTTTTGTGCGCGATGTATATTCACAGAATTTATATTCGGTACCTAATTACTTATCGCCAAGAGTTTTTAATTTAAAACTAAGTATGAAGTTTTAAGCGGAGGTTGAATTTAGCTTCGCGTTAGGGATCGAGGTTTTGTTGGAGCTCTTTTTGATTTGTTTTTCGAAAAAACAAATCAAAAAAGCGACTACCGAGAGCCCGACCCGCAGGGAAACGCCCAAAATATAGATTGATTAAGCTTCGATAAATTCTTTTAAAACCTGAACCACATAATCTAATTCTTCTTTGGTGTTGAATCTCGAGAATGAAAAACGGATCGATGGTTTTTGAAGATCTTCTTCGGAAAGAATGTTGGTTAACACATGCGAGCCTTTGTCGCTACCGCTTTGGCAGGCACTACCTTTTGAACAAGCAATCCCTTTTAGATCTAATTGAAACAACAACATTAAGGCTTTATCTGCCGGGATGGGCAAACAAACATTCACTAATGTATAGGTGCTTTTTTCTAGATCTGAACAGTTTCCGTTGAATTTTACTCCGGGAATTTCTTTTTTTAACTGCTCGATAAAGTGTGTTTTAAGCGCTGTGGTTTGCTGCTGCTCTTCTGATAAATTATCGTAAGCTAATTTTAAGGCTTCTTCTAGCCCAACGATATTATGCACCGACTCGGTTCCTGCTCTTACGCCACGTTCTTGCGAACCTCCGAAAATTAAAGATTTGAGTCCGCTGTTGCTTTTGATATAAGCAAAACCAACGCCTTTTGGTCCGTGAAATTTATGTGCACTTACGGCAGCAAAATCTACGGGAAGTTCTTTAAGGTTTAGTTCAAAATGCCCTATAGATTGTACGGTGTCGCTATGAAAAAGCGCATTGTGTTGATGACAAAGATTCCCAACTTTTTCGATATCTAAAATGTTACCAACTTCATTATTAACGTGCATTAAACTCACGATGGTTTTCTGCTCATTTTGCTGTAATAATTGTTCTAGATGTTGAAGATCTACCGAGCCAAATTCATCTAAATTCACGTAATCTACTTCAACCTCAAAACAATCTTTTAATTGATCGACGCAATGCAAAACGGCGTGATGTTCAATTTTTGAAGTGATAATTCTCTTTACACCAAGATCTCTTACGGCACTATTTAAAATAAGGTTATCGGCTTCCGTACCACCCGATGTAAAAACGATTTCTTTAGCTTCTACCTTTAAATAGTTGGCAACTGTTTTTCTTGCGTTTTCTATTAAAGATTTGGCAGTTCTCCCAAACGTATGCGTTGAAGATGGGTTACCGTAAACCTGCATTACCTCTGTCATTTTAGAGATTACTTCTGTTCGCATTTGTGTAGTGGCTGCGCTATCTAAATAAACGTTTTTCATGGGTATCGTTTTTTCTAATGCCCGCAAAAATAAAACTTTTAAAATTATTTAGGGTATTAGACGTTATAAATACGTATTTCAATTATTTTTGTGCAAAATGAAAGCAATGATCAAAAATTTATCTCTTTTTCTACTTCTACTTATTACGATAACTTCTTGTGATGATGGCGATATTATTGTTACCACTTTTGATTACGATAGAGAAACAGATTTAAGTTATTGTAATGGGTCGTTAGACACTACGGATTTGACCGGAGATATACAACTCTATAATATTAATAATGATACTAGAGAAAGTATTGTTCTTAATTTTAGCAAGAATGGTTTCACGGGTACATTTACAGATCTTCTTGATGAAGATGGATTTATAAAAGTAGATACTGTTAAAACAGTTGAACTTAGTACTACCAATAGAATTGTGTACAGAAGATTTAATGGAGATATCCCTACCGATTATTTTTGTCAAGACATCCCGCCAAGTTCTCCGCAGGTTTCCCAGGAATATGTTAGCCTTGATGGAGGAACTGTTACATTTATAACAAGTAGAATTGCTCAAGATGATAATGATGGTATACCAACTTTAGCCAATGCTCCAGATGGCTATAACGGTCCATTTGAATCTACCGACCCTGCTGATCCTGATTTTGATACAGACGGCGATGGTATTCCTAACTTTTTAGATCAAGATGACGATAATGACAATGTACCAACTTCTATTGAAATCTCTGATAATATTGAGGGTTATCGTGATCCGGCAACCGATTTACCGGATACCGATCAAGACGGCATTTTAAATTATTTAGATGTTGATGATGACAATGATGGTATAATTACAAGGTATGAAGATCTAAATGCATTAGACAACGTAAATATCATTCTAAATCCTACGGATGATCTAAATAATGATGGCGTGCCTTTTTACCTTGATGATACGGCTACAGATGAGTTAGTGATCGATCAATACAGAACTATAACTGTAAATAGAACCTTTAGAACGCTTGTAATCGCTAACGATATCACATTAGACAATACCAATGCAGATGATCAAATTACGGTAGAAACTTTAGAATTAGGAAGATTTGATATTACTGTAAACCAAATTTTAGAAGTTGATTAATTTTTATGAATTCTGAAAAATGTAAACCTCGGTAGCTCCTGCGCCATAATCTCTAAAACTGGCTTCATAAAATTTTATATCATTATAGCGACTGAGCATTGTTTCTAGTTCTGCTTTAAGTACACCCTCACCTACTCCATGAATAAATACTACTTTTTGTATGCGTTTACGAATAGCAAATTCTAACTGACTTCGAGCTGTATCGAGTTGAATATTCAGCATTTCGAAATTGGTTAGATTTTTAGTTGAGTTTGTTAAATGATGAATATGTAAATCTACCTCTAAAGGCGGTATGGTTTTTTGTCTCTTGGTACTTTTGGATTTATTTTTTTTTGAAAGATTTTCCTGCAGAATAGCATTATTTAAATCAGAATCTTCAATGGTAATAGCTTCATCAAAATATTTCACTAATTCTTCAGATTTGAATTGAAGTTCAAAGCCATCTTCAGTTTCAATAGTAATATATTCCTGAGAATAGATTTTTTTTATTTCTCCGGAAATATTATCATCTAAAACTTCAACCCAATCACCAATTTGAAAGTTATTCTTCATCTTCAATTTTTTTATTATCATCCACCCAAACACGAGTAGCTCTAAATAAGCCTATCATTAAAAAAATAACTCCAAAAATCTTAAAATAAACACTAGATTGTTCCTCAATCATAGTGTAGATCAATAAAATAGCACCAATTAAAATTAATAATGTTGCTAATAGTTGCTTTTTTGTACTCATACAAAAACGGTATATCTAATAAAATGTTATAAAAACCTTATATTCAGGTTTTTTTTATGTACTTTGTTACAAATGTATTATTTTTGAATAAAATTTGCGCAGATGAAAAATCTATACACCTATTTATTTTTATTGGCAACTACATTTAGTTTCGCCCAACTCTCAGTAAAACCTTCTACAACCACAGATAATTACATGTATGTAAAGGGTACCGTACTATATGTTGGTGACGATATTACTTTAACAAAAAATTCTAACACAAGTATCGCTAGTGTTTATTTACGTGAAGAATCTCAGCTAATACAAGGCAGAACAGATGCTTCTCAAAATGCCGGTGATGGTTCTATTTCTTTATATCAAGAAGGTACTACCAATGCTTATGATTATAATTATTGGGCTTCACCTGTTAGCAATCAAGGCAATGGTGGCACAGATGGTAATTTACAATTTTCTGTAGCTTCATTGAGCGCTCCAGTAACTACTTTAACAAGTAACCTTGTTAATATGACAACTGCTAATAACGGAACAACTACAGGTTCTAGTGATTTGAATATAGCACAATATTGGATTTGGAAATATGTTGGTACCGAAGGTAGCGATTACGCAAATTGGATTCATGTTGAAGACAGTCAAAACATTAATGCCGGAGAAGGCTTTACCATGAAAGGTGTAAATGGTACAGATAACACAACAGTAAATGGTGTACAAAATAACCCAGGAAGTAACCAACGTTACGATTTTAGAGGAAGACCTAATGACGGTTTAATTTCTGTTCCAACAACTTCTGTTAACGAGTCTATTTTAATTGGTAACCCATATCCTTCTGCAGTAGATTTAAATTATTTCTTAATCGAAAACTCAGCCTCGTTTGATGTAGATGGCAATATTGTACCAAGTAATGTTAATACAAATTGTACCGGTGGTGCTACTGTAGCAAGAAGAGATGCTATTACAGGTATTGCTTATTTTTGGTCTAGTGATCCTTCAGTAAACTCTCATAATATTACAGATTACGTTGGTGGTTATTCAAGTTACTCTCCTAATGGCAGTTGTTCTTCTGCAGGTGTTTTCACTCCTCCTACCTATTACAATTATAATGGTGACGGTTCTCCTGTAGATGGTTCTGGAGAAGAGCAAACAGGCCTAACGGAGTATAGAAGATATTTACCGATCGGACAAGGATTTATGGTCAGAGCAACCTCGTCTGTAGATGAAGATGAAATTTACGCAGGTGAAAATATTCAATTTAAAAATACTCATCGTAATTATGTTACAGAAAGTGTGAGTAATAATTCTGTTTTTGAAAGAAATCAAAATTCTCAATCTACCTTGAATTTTAATAATGATGAAGGAGATGTTATTCCTAAAATCAGATTTAATTTTGCTTTTGATGACGATTATACAAGACAAGTAGCATTAGCTTTCGATGACGAAGCAACTACAGGTGTAGATATTGCAAGAGATGCTTATAACATTAATAGTGTAGCTTCTGATGCAGGCTTTAAATTAAACAATAAAAACTATACAATTGATATTAGACCTTTTGATGAAGAAGATCATATCCCTGTATTTTTAAAGCTTACAGAGCAAAAAAACTTAGCAATAAATGTTCATAGCTTTGAAAATTTTGATACAGAAGAGGTTTATCTACACGACTTAGAGAACGATACTTATCATTCAATTAAAAATGATACCTATTACGTTACCTTAGACGCTGGTTATTATTTAAATAGATATGAAATTACTTTCACTAATGATGAAAACCTTGATGTTTCAGATGAAATTGCTGAGAGTTTTACTGTATTTCAGGATAATAACCGTTCTGTTTTAGAGGTTCTTAATCCAATGGGAATAGATTTAAAATCTGTTACTGTATACGATATGACCGGTAAACAAGTAATAAATAATTTAAATGTTGGTTTTCAAAATAGATATACGTTCTCTACTGCAAGTTTAGCAGAGTCTGTTTATATTGTAAAAATATTAACTAAAGAAAATATTGTTACTACTAAAAAAATTAGCGTCTTAAACAGAGGTTAATATGGAAAAATATATGCTTCCTTGTTTGCATAAAAAACTTTTTGGTTTTGATTGCCCGGGATGCGGAGGACAAAGAGCTTTGGTAATGCTTCTTCAAGGAGACTTTACCGAAGCTTTTTTTATGTATCCCGCTATTTACCCTTTGGTTTTATTAGGCTTAAGCATTTTGGTAAATCTTATCTCCCCTTTTAAATATTACGGAAAAATGGTTTCAACTTTAACAATACTAAGTATTGCTACTATAGTAATCAGTTATATTTTAAAACAATTCATTCTATAAGTTTATTATATTTGGCAAACTAACTTAATCTTTTTATCTAATTATGGAACAACAAAAATTACCTAACACTACCGTATCACTAATTTTAGCTATTGTAGCATTTGTTGGATGCTGCTGCATGGGTATTGGAGGTGTAATTCCTGCAGGAATTGCGCTTTATTTAGCTAATAAAGACAAGAAAAAATATGAAGAAAATCCTGAGCTTTATAGCAATTACAAACAAGCAAATACTGCAAGAATAGTTGCAATTGTAGCTTTAGCTATCTCTTTAGCTTATTTAGTTTATTGCGCGGTTAACTTTTTCTTCTTAGGAGGTATGGAAGCCTACGATACTGTAATTGAAGAATTTCAACGTGAAATGGAAAGACAACAAAGTATGCAAAGTGAATAATTTTGTTTGCATCAAGCATAATAAATCCCGATGAAATTTCATCGGGATTTTTTTATAACTCTAAGTTGAAAATTTAATCCTTAGATTTTATCTTCAAAAGTTTCTAAAGTTTTTGTAATAATAGAAACACAATCTAAGATTTGCTCCTCGGTAATTACTAATGGCGGCGTAAATCGAATAATGTTACCATGCGTTGGCTTTGCAAGAAGTCCGTTATCTTTTAATGCCACACAAATATCCCAAGCGGTCGAGCTATCTTCTGTATCATTAATGATAATTGCATTCATTAAACCTTTACCTCTTACACGATCTACTACTTTAGAATTTCTAATGTAGTTATTCAGCTCTCTTCTAAATAAGTTTCCTAATTTATCTGAATTTTCGGCTAACTTTTCATCTCGAACTACTTCTAATGATGCAATGGCAACAGCTGCGGCAACAGGATTTCCACCGAAAGTAGAACCGTGTTGACCGGGTTTAATTACATCCATCACTTCATTTTTCGCTAATACTGCAGAAACCGGATAAACTCCACCAGAAATTGCTTTCCCTAAAGTAACCATATCTGGTTTTACATCTTCGTGATCTACGGCTAGTAATTTACCTGTTCTTGCGATTCCACTTTGAATTTCATCGGCAATAAAAAGTACATTATGTTTTTCACATAACTCTTTCGCTCTTTTTAAATATCCTTCAGAAGGCACATAAACTCCCGCTTCTCCTTGAATTGGCTCTAGCAAGAAACCGGCGATATTATCATTCTCTTCTAAAGCTTTTTCTAACGCTTCCGTATTATCGTAAGGTATTTTTAAGAATCCAGGAGTGTAAGGACCAAAGTTTTTACGCGCATCTTTATCATTACTAAAAGAGATAATAGTCGTAGTTCTTCCGTGGAAGTTATTTTCACAAACAATAATTTGTGCTTCAGTTTCTCTTACTCCTTTCTTTTCGTAAGCCCATTTTCTACGTGATGCGTCTGCGGAAACATATCGACCGGTTGTACTTTTGTTACTTTATAATGTTCATCTAAC